>Ga0255394_10027_pt1 | contig 21792 bp, 19 predicted proteins | sample ANMaggSeSYBR01D3_FD_182112 | JGI IMG/M metagenome (GOLD analysis project Ga0255394, IMG submission 182112) | Sediment cell enrichment communities from methane seep in Santa Monica Basin, California, United Staets - ANME aggregate JGI... | ecosystem: Environmental > Aquatic > Marine > Cold seeps >...
GCTGCTTGGCTGGTCGCCGGGAGATGATCGTGAGATAATGTCGCTGGAAGAACTGATCGAAGCGTTCGATATCGAACGGCTGGCCAAGACGAACAGCCTGTTCGACAGGCAAAAATTGGTTGCCTTCAATACCGAACATATCCGCAGGGTCGGTCCGGAACGATTGCTGAAACATTTCAAGGATTATCTTGCAGTGTCCGAATCGCCACTGGCGCAAAAAGACGATGAGACACTTGCTTACATTTTGCAGGCCAATCAGGGCGCTCAGACATTCGAGCAGATCGCCGATAAGTGCGGGTTTCTGTTTATCGAGAAGGTCGAATTCGATCCCAAGGCCGTAAAAACGGTGTTGCGGAAGGAAGGAGCGGCTGATTTGCTTGGGCAGGCAAGGACGACACTTTCGGAGTTGGAGGTCTGGGACAAGGAATCACTGCATACGATGATCGAACAGCTTTGTCAGAAAAATAAGGTCGGGATGGGCAAGGTCGCACAGCCGATTCGCGTAGCCATCACCGGCACAACAATCAGCCCGCCAATCGACGACAGTTTGATTTTGTTGGGAAAGGAACAATCGCTGAAACGGATAGATGCGACACTGGAATATATGAAAGCAGTAGTAAGTGGAGATTAGCCCCTTATTTTAGTGAGAGGTTGACGATTTTTAAATTGGGGAACTAAATTAATGACATTATTAGTAACAGGATCAATTGGCATCGATACCGTTAAAACACCGTTTGGTGTGAGGAATGATTGTCTTGGCGGGTCGGTGGTGTATTTCAGTATGGCGGCAGGCTTTTTTACGCCGGTGCGATTCGTGGGAGTCGTTGGCGACGATTGTCCGTTTGATCTGGTGGAAGTATTCAAAGGGCGCGACGTCGATCTGGCGGGGCTGGAAGTACGTAAAGGCAGTAAGACATTTCGATGGGCGGGGACCTATCACGAAGACATCAACGAGCGGACCACCGATAATGTGGAACTGAATGTCCTGGCGGAGGCGCCGCCGAAGATTCCGCCGGCGTTCGCGGACAGTGAATATGTTTTTCTCGCTAATACGCATCCGGGACTACAAATGGAACTGCTTGGGCAGTTAAGCGGGCCGAAGCTGGTGGTAGCCGACACGATGAATCTCTGGATCGAAAACGAGAACGAGGCACTGAAAAAACTTTTGGGCAAAATTGACGGACTTGTTCTCAACGATAGTGAGGCAAAGATGTTCACCGGTGAGCAGAACCTTCTGACTGCGGCAAAAGAGATTATAAAGATGGGGCCGAAGTTCGTGGTTGTAAAAAAGGGCGAGCATGGGACACTGTTAGCGACGCGGAAAGGCGAATGCTTTGTATTGCCCGCGTATCCGACGGAAGAGGTGAAAGACCCAACCGGGGCGGGCGACAGCTTCGCCGGCGGAATGATGGGCTACCTCGCGGGCAAAGCCGCGGCAGTCGATGACCTCGAATCACTGAAACAATCGCTGGCGTATGGGACGGCAGTAGCATCGCTGGTGATCGAAGACTTTTCACTGGACCGCTGGCAGAAAGCCGGCAAAGATGAAATCGAAAAAAGATTGGGACAGCTATGTAATATGATGCGGTTTTAGGATAGCAATGACTATTCGATGTTTTATAGCTATTGAGTTGGACGAGGGGATACGCGGTGAGTTAGGCCGATTGCAGGATCGGCTGCGCCGCCGGCTTCGGGTGAAGGACACGGCGGTCAAATGGGTACGGCCGGAGAATGTTCATCTGACACTGAAATTTCTTGGTGACGTGGAGGACAGGTCTATTCCCGATATTTGCTCGGCGGTTTCAGAGGCAGCCGGGGAAATCGCACCGTTCACATTTGAGGTGGCTGACTGTGGCTGTTTTCCGCGAAGTGGGGCGGCCAGGGTTCTATGGGTCGGGGTGAAGCAGGGTAAGGAAAACCTGCTGCAATTGCAGGAAATGGTGGAATTATCCCTTGCTGAGATTGGATTTCCGCCGGAAGAACGACGATTCAGTGCGCATCTGACACTTGGGCGTATTAAAAATACTGAAGCAGGCCGACTCGTTCATAACGCTGTAGCCGAGTTGGAGCCAATACGGCTGGGCTGCCGGGACGTCTCTGAAATAACGATCTTTCAGAGTGAATTGACGCAGTCAGGGCCGATATATACCCCGCTGTATCATGGAAAATTGGGAAAATGATTTGGAATTTCCCTCTGTTTCAGGGTATGATTGTCAACATACATAAAGAAAACAATTAACATAGGAGTATTACATGGCCCGAGCTAAAAAACCCTCAAAATTGATACAATTTGATAATAATTCTAGCACTTTGGAACAGGCGCTTAACCAGATCGAGAAACAGTTCGGCAAAGGCGCGATTATGCATCTGGACGAGAACAGTATAAGCTGTGTGGATGGGATAAGTACGGGAGCATTGTCGCTTGATATTGCCCTGGGTGGTCGCGGAATACCTAAGGGGCGGGTTGTTGAGCTTTTCGGGCCTGAGTCGGGCGGCAAAACGACACTCGCCCTGCACATGGTTGCCCAGGCGCAAAAGAAGGGCGGAGTGGCTGCTTTTATCGATGCCGAGCATGCGCTCGATCCGAGTTGGGCCAAGAAAATCGGGGTCAACCTGGAAGGACTGCTGTTTTCGCAACCGGACAGCGGCGAACAGGCCCTGAATATCGTGGAGATGCTGGTTCGCAGCGGTGCGGTGGACATTATTGTTGTCGATTCAGTCGCGGCCCTGATTCCCCAGGCCGAATTGCAGGGCGAAATAGGCGACACTCATGTGGGCCTGCAGGCTCGGATGATGAGCCAGGCAATGCGGAAACTCACCGGGGCCGTCAATAAAAGCCGCACAAGCGTAGTCTTCATAAACCAGATTCGCGAAAAGATAGGTGTGATGTTCGGCAATCCGGAGACCACACCCGGCGGTCGTGCATTAAAGTTCTACAGTAGTGTCCGTATCGACGTGAGAAGAGTCAGTACGATTAAGGATACCAAGGGAGTAGCTATCGGTAATCATGTACGGGCACGGGTGGTCAAGAATAAGATTGCTCCTCCGTTCCGTCAGGCCGAGTTCGATATTATGTTTAATCAGGGGATAAGTATCGAAGGCGACCTGATCGAGTTGGCGGTTACTGAGGAGATTATGGAAAGAAGCGGTGCTTTTATACGCTACGGCGATATTACCGTTGGGCGGGGCATGGAAAAGGCCCGTGAGTTCCTGGTCGAAAACCCTGATCTCAGCCGGGAGCTGCGAGAAAAGATATTGTCCATACATGGTATTGCGCCGCCAAAGCCGGATTCGGCCGAAAAGAAAGGCAAATCCGGACCGCCAAAGGCCAACTTGAAAAAGCGCGCAAAATAATAAGATAACTGAATAGTTACCTATTTTCAGTCGTCCCTGCGGGACTTACAACATAATGAATTCTGCCAGCAAGACAAACGCACTTACCGTATTATTGGCTGTCAGTGGCTTGGTAGCTGCTGTAACATTCGTACAGCAGTATAACAGGTCTCTGAAAACCGATAATATGGAAATATGGTATGAGCATTACGGTCATGTAGTAGAGCGGGTGAGCAAATCGGTAGTGGCTCTCGAGGTCGAACTGGAAAGACCCGGAAGCAATATTATAGATCAAAATTGTGGTAGTGGTTTTATAATTGACCCTGCCGGTTACATCGTTACTAATGAACACGTGATTCAGCATAGCAAACGCATCAGGGTTATCCTGCTGGACAAGCGTCAATATGTTGCTGTTGTTGTGGCGACCGACCCTTTTGCCGATTTGGCCGTTTTAAAAATCGAGGCGGACGACCTGACGGCTCTGCCTTTCGGACCGATGGACATGCTTACTCCGGGCCAGATTGTGATAGCTATGGGCAATCCGCTGGGTACTGCTGCGGACGGTAGAGCCGTGGCCAGTTTTGGCCATATCAACCGGCTTAACCAGAATTTGCGATCGGCGTTGGACCGTGAAACAAGCCGTACTTATCACAACCTCATTCAAACCAGTGCCGTCACACGGCCCGGTAACAGCGGTGGCCCGTTAGTCAATACGATGGGACAGGCCGTTGGTATTGTTTCTGCGGTGGCGGGGCTGGAGCATCAGTTTGGTTTCGCGATTACCCTGGATAGCGGGACAATAGAAAAAATCGAAAAGCTCAAACAGGGACGGACTATTGCCTATCCGTGCCTCGGTGTGAACCTGGCATCTATGGTTGATCGGAATACTCAGGAGCGACTTGGACTTAAAGAGTTATCTGGGGCATTAGTTGCCTATGTTTTTCCGCAGCTTCCAGCTCGGAGAGCTGGTATTCGTCCGGGCGACCTGATCCGTGCTGTTAATAAACAGAGGGTATATAGCCCCAGTGAACTGATCGAACGCATAAATCAGTGCCGGCCTGATGAAGTTATCCAGATTGAATTATTACGTGGCGATGTAGGCCGGAGCCGACTACTGACCATTCCGGTCGAATTAACCGCGCAAAAACATTAGTTAAGTAGGGTGTGATGTATCGCACCATTTGATATAGCCCTCGCTGTTAAGCGGGGGCCTCTTAAGTAGGGCGGGCCTGTGGCCCGCGTAATAACTACTCCGGATCAGGAATATAACAAAGTGAAAACATCCCAACAGATACGACAGGAATTTATCGACTTTTTTCTCAAAAGAGGCCACACGTTTGTGCCCAGTTCGTCGGTGGTTCCTCTTGACGATCCGACGCTGCTTTTTACGAACGCCGGTATGAACCAGTTCAAGGATATTTTTCTCGATACTGTTAGACCGGCTTATACGCGGGCGGTTAATTCTCAAAAATGTATCCGGGTCAGCGGCAAACACAACGATTTGGAAGAGGTCGGCAAAGACACCTACCACCATACTTTTTTCGAAATGCTGGGCAACTGGTCTTTCGGCGATTATTTCAAGGCCGAGGCTATTCAGTGGGCATGGGAGTTACTGACTGGTGTGTGGGGGTTCGATAAGGGGCAGGTGTGGGTTACGGTTTTCGGCGGTGACTCAGCGGACAATCTCGAACCTGACACTGAAGCGGAAAAGCTGTGGGCAGAAGTAACCGACATTTCGCCTGAGCGGGTATTGCGTTTTGGCCGTAAGGACAATTTCTGGGAAATGGGTGAAGTCGGCCCTTGTGGCCCATGCAGTGAAATTCATTTCGATCTTGGACCGGAACGCTGTGACAAAAAGGGTCAGCCCGGGCACATCTGTCAGGTGAACGGCGATTGCGGCCGGTTCATTGAGTTATGGAACCTGGTGTTTATACAGTTTAACCGGGACGAACTGGGGCAATTGAAAGACCTGCCCGATAAGCATGTGGACACCGGCGCAGGGCTTGAGCGGCTGGTCGCGGCAATGCAAAACAAGAGCAGTAATTACGACACGGATTTGTTCATGCCCATTATCAACGCTATTTCCGATTTGTCTGGTAAGAGTTACAGCAGTCAACTGGGCAACCGGACTGACAACGCGTTTCGGGTAATAAGCGACCACGTTCGGACATTGACCTTTGCTATTGCCGATGGGGCTTTGCCGAGTAACGACGGACGAGGTTACGTTTTGCGGCGGATTTTGCGCCGGGCGGCTCGGTTTGGCCTGGTACTGGATATGCACCAGCCGTTCATTCATAAGCTGGTACCGACGCTTGTCGGCTATATGGAACATGCCTTTCCGGAACTGACCAAACGGGCCGAACATGTCATAAACGTAATTCGTGCCGAGGAGGAAAGTTTCGGAAGGACGCTCGAACGCGGGATGGACATCTTCGAAGTTGACGTGGCAGAGCTTGAAAAAGCGAATCTTTCCGAATTGCCGGGCGAAAGAGCCTTTCGGCTATATGACACGTATGGATTTCCGCTTGATTTGACGCAGTTGATGGCTGAGGAAAGGAATCTGACGGTGGACGTGGCCGGCTTTGACAAACTCATGCAGCAACAGCGAGAGCGTGCCCGTGATGCGCAGAAGAGTGTTATCTACGAGGCTGACGCCCTCGGTCAGATTTTGCCCAAGACCCCCGATGACGAAAAGTACAAAACAAACGTATTGACCGGACGGCTGCTTGGCTATGTACAGGAAGACCGTTTCGTAAGCGAAGGTGCGGTACCAAAGAATACCAAAGTGGGACTGGTGCTTGATCGGACGTGCGCCTATGCGGAAGCGGGCGGGCAGGTCGGTGATAGGGGCACGATAGCCATAGTTAGTGGTGATATAATTTTTACCTTTGACGATACTCTGCGGATCGGTTCGGCGACGGTACACTTCGGCGAGACCGATAGCGAGACTTTGTCTGTCGGTGATGAGGTAACAGTTACAATCGATTTGGTACGTGAGGACATTCGCCGTAACCATACCGCCACTCACCTGCTGCAATGGGCGCTGCAAAAGGTGCTCGGCTCACATGCTCATCAGGAAGGATCGCTGGTTTGCGCCGAATATTTACGTTTTGATTTCACTCATCCCAAGGCTATGACAGCCCAGCAGATTCATGAAGTGGAACAGTTGGTGCGCAAAAAGATAGCCGCCGGAGCACCGGTGAATTCCAGGGTCATGCCCATCGATGAGGCCAGACAGCTTGGCGCAATGGCGCTGTTTTCGGAAAAATACGGTGAGTTGGTGCGTGTGTTGTCTATCGGGGCCGAGACCGCGTCGAACCTTGATGATGCGTTCAGCCGTGAGTTCTGTGGCGGAACCCATGTTCACAATACTCACGAGATAGGCTCATTTAAGATAACAAGGGAGGAAAGCGTCGCTACCGGCGTCAGGCGAATAACCGCTATGTCCGGCCGACTGTTGAATGAAATGTTGTATCGGCAGAATGACCGAATCGATGATTTAACGAGGATTTTAAAGTGCACGCCCGAACAGCTTGCCGATCGGGTACAGGCACTGATTGCGGACAATAAAAAACTCAAAAAACAATATAAAAAAGGAAGCCAATCCGATCTCAAGACCGCCGGCCAACAATTACTCGATAAGTCTAAGACTATCGAATCGTCCAGAATTATCATCGGTACCATACCTGCGGCGTCTGTGGAGGTGATTCGTTCTCAGATCGATTGGCTGCGTAAGAAAGCGAAATCCGCTGTTGTTGTATTGGCGACGGCAACGGAAGACGGTAAGGTGCTGTTGTTCGCCGCCGTAACCGATGACCTGATTGAGCAGGGCTTGAAGGCCGGCGACATTGTCAAACATATCGCTCCGGTGGTGGGCGGCGGTGGCGGCGGTCGGCCGCAGATGGCCCAGGCAGGCGGTAAAAACCCCGATAAAATCGACGAAGCCCTCGAAGCCGCCGACAAATTCATAACCACAAAACTTTCTTAAACCACTCTGACAAAACTTGTACCGCAGGCGTCTCGCCTGCAATCGTCAGAGAAATTCGACCTCACGGATTATTGTTTCTTAACCGTTAAGAGAATTTATCCAATCACACTGAACCAGTACAATTATTCCCAGCCGCGCAGGAATGCGTAAATCGAGGCCTCAACATCAGCAGGATACCACGTTCCCTGTCTCGCTACTGTTGGATGCGGTATGGCTTCGTTAGTTAGAAATCCGGCGATCATTGTACAATCCGTTCCGAAAGTTCGATAACCCTCAATATCATTCGGATAAAACATTCTTTCTGATATGATACTGTCAAGCACGGGGCACAGGTTGGGGAACAGGATACGCAGGTGTTTGGAAGCGAATGAATAACCGAGATGATTGAGTTCGCTTACTATCTGCAAAGCATTCCCGATATCCGGTTCCTGTTGCTCGAGAACAGTTGTGGCCCTGCGGAAAGTTGTCGCAATTTGTTCCAAAGTGTTGTCCTGGAGGACTCGAGTAGCTATTCCGTGGTAGTTTCCCCACTTGCAGACACGTTGAACAAACTCACGTACTTGACCTTGATCTTGGAAGTCATGTTGCCTGATATCCAGGGCAAAGTTCTCAAGATCGAGGGTGTCCGGCGCCTGTTTGAGGAACAATTCCATCAGATGCGAAAACCGTTTTAAAGAAATGCAGCACTCTTGGCGCATCATGGCTTCGAAGTGAATTGCTTTTCTCATTTTTTGTCACCTTGTAATTTGATTATTTACACTTTGCGTCTTCTTCGTAAAAATATCCCGCCTAAACCAAACAGTAAAAGCGTGGTAGGTTCGGGGATGATAGCCAGACCATGGTAGCCGCCTGCTGCTATGTCATAGAAGGTACCTTCGGGTACATCACATTCACCATCGTTATAACCCCATCCTGCCAGCGTACCATCTGTTCTCAGGCCAAGGCTAAATTGGCCATTCGCTGCAACATCGGAAAAAGCGCCATCAGGAACATTACACTGTCCCCAATCGTTGTTTCCCCAAGATGCAAGTGTTCCATCAGATTTTATGGCTACAACATGAGATTCCCAGTCGCCTGCTGCAATTGCGGCGAAGGTACCAGTGGGAACATCACTCTGTCCGTCATCGTTCATCCCCCAAGCCACAAGTGTTCCATCTGTTCGTATCCCTACGCTAAAATATCCACCAGCAGATACAGCTTTAAATGTACCCTCTGGAATATCACACTGTCCATATGCATTCCAACCCCAAGCTGCAAGTGTTCCATCAGTTTTTATTCCAACACTATGTTCTCTGCCGCATGTTATATCTATAAAAGTGCCCTCTGGAACATCTATTCGACCATGGACACTTTCTCCCCAGCCTACGAGGGTTCCATCGGACTTTATAGCTATGTTATGTTCACGACCTGCAGCAATCTTGGTGAAATTTCCTGTTGGTACATTGCATTGACCATCGTAATTCGCACCCCAAGCCTCGATTGTGCCATTCGGCCTTAAACCAACGCTATGCCAACCACCACCTGCTACCTGTACGAATGTTCCCTGAGGTACAGTGCATTGACCATAACTGTTTACGCCCCAAGAAACAACTTCACCGGCTAAAGCGGCGATAGCTTTTGGGCACACAATGAATACAGATAGTGCTGCCACCACAAGAATTGATTTACTTCTCATCACTCTACCTCCTCAAAAAAATGGTTAATATTTTCCGATGCACTAAAATGGACACCGCTGCATCCCGTTCGTCCCATAATAACATATCGACACCCTCAAAACAAGCAAAATCTGCCTGCTTGTCAATTTTCCGGGTCTAACTGAATATCCGGGTTCTTTTCCCTTCGCCTGTTCGACTAATTGTGGCTATTTTGCTTAACGTCCCCGAAATAAAGAACTTATATCATTTTCTTCAATCGTCATGAGACCTTTGCTGATTTGCTTTGCGACAGGTAAAGCTTCATTTGCGACATATCATACTTAATATGCGACATATCATGCTTCATATATGACATATCATGCTTAATATGCAATATATCATGCTTCATATATGGCAGATAACGCTTCATCTGCGACATATTATGCTTAATATGTGCCATATCATACTTAATACGCAACATATTAAACTTCATATACGGCATATCACATTCACTTTGTCCCGATGTAGGCCGTGTAGGGTGGGGTCTTACCCCACGCGGTTTTCTATCCGATGCGCAACTCTTTCTCTATTCAATTTCTTTGATTCGATCCGCCGCAGGCGGATTGGACGTTCAATTCTTCCTCCATTCTCTTCCCTCTTTCTCACAACTCACCACTCACAACTCACCACTCACAACTCACAACTCATTCTTACCCCACTTCCACTACTGTCCCTTCGCGATGATGGCGTAATAGCAAACGAATAGGCACTTCGGAGAAGGGTAGTATATCGCGTAGGCGGTTCAGCAGAAATCGGCGATAGTTTTCATCGATCATTGAGGGATTATTCACGAACAGCAGCAGGGTTGGCGGGTTCGTGCCCACTTGGGTACCGTAATAGATACGCGGCAGTCCCACTTTGCGCCGGGCGGACGGGGCACGTTCTTCAACAATTTGCCGGATGGCCTTGTTGATTTTCGAGGTGGCTATGGTGGTGCCGGCCTGTTTGAATAAATTATCGGCCAACTCGAGCAGTTTATGTACGTTTTTACCCTCGCTCGCGGTGATGAAACTGATCGGGGCATGCCCAAGGCCGGGCAGTGTCTTGTCAAGATAGTCCGCGAATTCCTGCGTATCGAGTCGGTCGATTACCAGATCGCATTTGTTAATCACGATAATGCAGGGCTTGTATTCGTCGGAGAGGAACCGCGCCAGTTTTTTATCGACCTGACAGACGGGATCGGCTGCGTCGATGAACAGCAGCACCACTTCCGCCCTGCGTATCGACCGCGTGGCCCTGGTATAGCTGTAAAATTCGATGCTGTTCTGAGTCATCTTGCTTTTTTTACGCACACCGGCGGTATCGATTGCTATGAAGGTGCGTCCGTCTTTCTCGAAGCGGACATCGACCGCGTCGCGGGTCGTGCCCGGCACCTCACTGACAATAACTCGGTCTTCGCCTGCGAGGTGGTTTATAAAAGTGCTTTTGCCGACATTGCGTTTGCCGACGACTGCCATTTTCATTACCTCTTCCTGCGGCCGATCTGTCTGATGATCTTTTAGTTCATGCAGGACTCGCTCGACGAGTAGCTGGCGATTTCGGCCATGCTGGGCTGATACTGTAACAGGTTCACCGAAGCCAAGTTTGAAAAATTCACCGATGTGGGAATCCATCGAAGGTGAATCGGCCTTGTTGGCAACGAGGAGTACGCTTAATTGTGGCCGTCGCAACAGTTTGGCCACCTGTTGATCCAGGGCGGTTACCCCCTCGCGGACATCGACCACGAACAGTACCAACTTGGCCTGTTCGATTGCGATATGGATTTGGCCTTCGACGTGTTCGGTAAGGTTATCGTGATCTTCTATGCCGTAGCCGCCGGTATCGACCAACTCGAAATACTTGTCATCCAGATCGACAATGGCGCTGACCCGATCGCGGGTTACACCGGCGGTCGGTTCGACGATACTGATTTTCCGGCCGGACAGGGCATTGAGCAAACTGCTCTTCCCTACGTTCGGCCGACCCACTATAGCCACAATTGGTAATTCCATATAAATTCCGAAATAAACTATACTTATTTTCTAAGTTTCAGCCACCGACGGCGGAAGCCGTCGCGTAGTTTTTCTGTGAACCGCAGCCCAATTTTTTGAGTGTTTGTACTGAATTCCATTCGTTCGACTCGCTGCGGCTCAGGCTTTTTGCTGCGGAACAGCCCGGTCAGCATTAACAGCGAGACAACAAATCGTACCCACTTTTGAATTATTGTAGTCATCATAAGATAAAAGGGAGGCTGTGTTATTGGTTTATCGTTGCCACGTTTGGCCCACACAAGCCAACAATTCTTCACGATCCTGTGCCTGAATTGACTTCATGGGCCAAAGCTGACGTTTTTCTAATATGTGATATTCAACCTGGTAATATTTCTGTACCTGACTGACTCCTGCGTCCACCGGTCCGCTACCGCGAAAACCGCTATCGTCGAGCCATCGCCCGATTTCCTGATCATACTCGGCAGGGTATATCATAGCTATCAGCAACAGATTATCCGATTGGGCCAGATGCAACTTGGCACGACAGGGGGGTAACTGCTTTTCGCTCCAGTCGCAAAGCGCCTGAAAATCGCGACGGCCGGAATTCTCATCACGGCAGTGAAAGAACATCCCGCTTTCCAGGGAAAACTTTTCTCTCGGCACACCGACCAGTTCCATTGTACCGTCTGGCCGGGCACGGTGTATTTTATATACCTTGACCCCGGCGAACCGTTCTGATTCCAGCAATGTGGCAACTTCTTCCGCGACATAACCAATCCCGCACTGCCCCTGGAAATCGATTACATAAAGACCTGCATATTTTTCAGCGTCATCTGTTTTTGGTAGCTTCATTATTCGTCATTATTCCCGTCTGCCTTTGCGAAGCATTTGGCTCAATTTTTTTATTATTTGTCGGTTCTCCGGCTCATTGACGACATTTCGGTTTTCCTGCGGATTATTTTGATGATCGTACAGTTCTTTTTCGAGCACATCGCCGTCTTTTATCCATTCTGCGTAGCGGTACCGATCTGTCCTCATCGAATACCCCATAACGCCATATTCTTTGCGTGGATACTGGCTGTACGCGGCGTCCTTGAATTTACGATTGGGGTTTTCCAATAGGGGCACCATACTTAGCCCCTGGCAATGTTTCGGGATGGGCAGTCCGCAAAGCTCGCTGAGTGTCGGATAGATGTCCAGAAATTCGACCAGGGCAGCGGTTTTTTCGCCGGTTCTCTTTTGTCCCGGTACGCTTATTATCATTGGTGCGCGGGTATCCAGCTCGAAATTGGTTAGCTTGCTCCACGAATTATATTCGCCCAGTTTCCAGCCGTGATCTCCCCACAGGATAATGACGGTATTCTCGCGCAGCCCAAGGCGTTCCAGTTCCCCGATTACCCGTCCGACTTGCGCATCGACATAACTCACGCAGGCGTAATAGCCGTGGATCAGTGTTCGTGCCTTTTCGTCGCTGACATTTTTTTCGTCGGGTATGTCATAATAGGCCCTCATTTCTGTTCCTTTGGGGAAAGCCATATCGGGCGTATTCTGCGGCCTTGTCCGGTTTTTGGCCAGACGGATGTCTTCACGTTTGTAGAGGTCCCAGTATTTCTTTGGTGCCACGAACGGAATATGAGGTTTGAGAAACCCTACTCCCAGGAAGAACGGTTTGTCTTTGATCTGCTGTAGAGTCTCGATAGCTTTCTCGGTGGTTTGTCCGTCGCACGGCACATTATCAGGCACATCGGGCGCTTCCGTTGCCAGACCGCGGACAAAGCAATTCACCCAGTTATCTATGGGTGCGCCGCGTCTTCTGCGACTTTTGGAATAAACCTCACGGGCGACTCTGACCCCTTCGGGCGTATAGTAATAACGAGGCTTCGGCCACCATTCCGGCACACTCCATGACTTGCGGTCGCTGTGGTGCCTGCTTAATATCTCAAATGAGCCGTGATAGATTTTACCTATGGATTGGCTGTGGTAGCCGTGGTTTTTGAAATGTTGCGGAATGGTAACGACGTCCGGCACTTTTTTGCGGAAATGGGTGGACAGATCGCACACGCCGGTCCAATCGGGCCGAAGACCTGTCAGCAGGCTCGCACGCGATGGGGCGCACAGCGACTGTTGGCAATACGCTCGTTCGAAGAGCAGTCCCTGCTCAGCCAGCTTATCGATATTGGGCGAGATGATCTGCTTGTTCCCATAGCAGTGGAGTTCCGGCCGAAGATCATCTATAGCGATGAACAACACATTCATTTTGCGACCGGACGAATTATAAATCGGCTTACCCTGAAGTAGTTGTGGCCCCAGAAGGGACAACATCGTTGCCTTACCGGTAATTCCGATAAATTCCCGTCGTGTCAAATGTTCTTGGTCTTTAATGGACATAACAAAACCTCAATTTTTCAGTCGAACCTTAATAAATGGTAATTTTTCTTACCACTGCGCAGCACCAGAATCGATTCTGACGCTCGTGAATCCGGCGTCAGGGTATGGTCGATGGCGTTAACACGAATGTTATTAACATAAGCGCCGCCGGCCTTGACCAGTTTTTTTGCCTCTCCTCGTGAACCGCACAGCCCGGTTTCGCACAGAGCGTCCAATATTGGCAGTCCCTGGTTCAGCCGTTCCAGTGGCAGCGATGTACTGGGCACGTCCACAAATATACTAACCAGTTCCCGATCGCTGAGCTTGCCGATTTCTTCTCCGAACAGGAACCGGGAAGCTGTCTGGACTAACGCAAACTGTTCCTCACCGTGGGCCGATTTGGTTACTTCTTCCGCCAACACTTTCTGCGCGTCCCGTTTTTCCGGCTGTTCCTGTACGGTTTTTTCCAGTTCGGCAATCTGTTCCAACGGCAGAAACGTAAAATACTTCAACAGTTTTATCACGTCTCGATCATCGGAACGTATCCAATATTGATAAAATTCATAAGGGCTGGTTTTTTCCGTTGCCAGCCAGCATTTTTCTCCGGTAGCTGTCTTGCCGAATTTCTGGCCGTTGGAGTCGGTGATCAGCGGCGAAGTCAGTCCATAGACTGCCCTGCCGTCGAGCTTACGGGTCAGATCGATCCCTGCGACAACATTGCCCCATTGGTCGTCCCCTCCCACCTGTAGCTGGCAGTTATGTTCCCGGCTGAGATACAGAAAGTCATAGGCCTGCAGAAGTTGATAACTGAACTCGGTAAAGCTCATTCCCACTTCGCTTTGCAGTCGTTTGCGGACTGACTCTTTGCCCATCATTTCGCCCACGCGGAAGTGTTTGCCCACATCGCGGAGAAATTCGACAAAGCTGAACTTACCTATCCAGTCGGCGTTATTGACCATAATCGCCCGGTTGGCAACGCCCTCGAAATCAAGAAAATGGCGTAACTGTTGTTTGATGCCTTCCAGGTTTTGTTGGATGGTTTCTTCATTGAGCAGGTTGCGTTCCTCGTTTTTACCGCTCGGATCGCCTATCATGGCCGTAGCCCCGCCGACCAGGACGATAGGCGTATGGCCGTGCCGCTGAAATTGCGCTAAGACCATTATTTGCAAAAGGTTACCAATATGCAAACTCTCTGCCGTAGGGTCAAAGCCCGCATACAGAGTCATAGGCTTTTCCAATTTTTCCGCCAGTTGTTGCTCTGAACAATGGCTGACAAAGCCCCGTTGGTTGAGAGTATCGAATACGTTCGCCACAAATTCATTCCTTATAATCTATCGCGTTTCCACAGAATAAACAGAATAGCCATGATATGCGAAAACCGTCCTGTATGCAATACCCACCTGCCAAAATGTCGGCAGAGTCGGACATGATGCAACCGCCAAAAGTCCGAAAAATGCCTCAAAAACAACGCCAAATATTCGGAATTGAGTGAGCAAAGTATTTTGACGCTGGCGTCAGACATGCAAATATTGACTAATATGAAAATTACAGGTACCATACGCCCGTTTAGAACCCGTCGCGTGAGCCTTCTAAATAGCCTCTGCTGTCAAGCGGGGGTTCTTCTGTAGGGTGGGCCTATGGCCCACGCGTTTATCGGCTGGGTGGCAATGCTTGTATAAGAGATTGGTATATGAAAATTATTTTCCTGGGCAGTGGTGATTTTGGCAGTGAGACTCTTAAGTGGCTGGTGCGGTCGAAGCATGAGATTCTCGAAGTGGCAACTCAGCCGGTTCGACCTGCCGGACGGGGCCGAAAGGCCCAGCCAACCGCCATTGCCGCGTTGTCGGCTGGCTTCGTATCCTGCCGGGAAACAATTGATGTGAACGATACGTCGTCTGTCGAACATATTCGGCTGTTACGGCCTGAAGTGCTGTTGGTAATCGCATTTGGCCAGTGGATCGGCTCGGAGTTATTGAACCTGCCTGACTGCCGGGTCATTAATCTGCATGCCTCACTGTTGCCGAGGTATCGGGGAGCGGCCCCGATCAACTGGGCGATCATCAACGGCGACCAGCAGACCGGCCTTACCGTTATTGAGTTAAACGATGTTTGGGACGGCGGGAATATTCTCGGTCGATGCGCAACTGATATTCTGCCTGGTGAGACAGCCGGCGAGTTGCATGATCGACTGGCCCTGATGGGGCCGAATCTGGTTGAGGATGTGCTCGAAGGAATAGCTCAGGGAAACGTTACTTCTATAGTTCAGGACGAACAGACTGCCTGCCGGGCGCCCAAATTATGTAAATCAGACGGGGCGATTCATTGGGACCAGCCTGCCGAGCGGACTCGCAACCTCATACATGGTATATGGCCCTGGCCGGGCGCGTTTTGTTTTCTGGAGCAGCCGGGCAAGAAGAAACCGGAACGTATCAGCCTGGCCCATGCCGAGGTTATTTCCGATAGCTGTCCAGAACCATCGGCGGGCACAACCGTTTTGCCGGGCACTGTAGCGGACGATTTGAGTATCCATTGTGGTTCGGGCCGCCTGAAATTATTACAGGTTCGCCCGGAAAACGGGAAGCTGATGGACTTCACGGCCTTTGTCAACGGCAGACACCTGAAACCAGGCGACCTGTTCCTGAATGGCTAAGTAGTTATAGTGTGTGCCACGGCCATCTTGGCCGTGTTGTATAACATATAGCCATGCCACGGGGCCATCTTGGCCGTGCTCTATCACGTTCTTCACGCAGTATTCCAATGGATGGCAGCGTCTGATGTACTCATCAGGCGATGGTATTGGCGTGTAGGGTGGGGTCTTACCCCACGCGGGTTCCTAATCCTTAAATCATAAAATCATTAAATTAATAAGTTATGTCCAGAAAAAATTATATCATATTAAACAACGATTCCGCCCGGAACATTGCGGTAAATTGCCTGTTGGCTTTTGAGCGGGACCGCACACGCATTCAGGACACCCTTGATTCGATATTCCGACGATATGAGATAGACTCACGCGAACGGCGATTGGCCCAGGAATTAGCCCTTGGCACTTGTCGCCGCCTGATTACTCTGGACCATTTGATTAGTTGTCATAGTAAGCGTCCGCTCAGGCGGATTGAGCCGGTAGTATTGCAAATCCTGCGGGTGGGTTTATATCAGTTTATATATCTGGAGCGTACACCGGTCTTCGCGGCGGTTCATCAGGCGGTTCAGCAGGTTCGTGCCGCCGGAATACGCGGGGCCGACAGCTTTGTTAATGCGGTACTACGGTCTGTCCAGCGTGACATTGACGGCCCGGTTACCACTGACGGTTCGGTTACCGCCGACGGTCCAATTCGGCCGCGGGCCACATTATGGCGGGACGAAAAAAACGGTTGTCAATTCAAGACCGATTTTCTGCCTGACGCGAGTAAGAACCCCGTCAAGCACATTAGCCTGGCCCTGTCGTATCCGCCCTGGCTGGTAACTCGTTGGCTGAAGCGGTTTGATGAAGAAACGGTGCGGAGTATTTTTATGGCCGGCAACAGCCGTCCGGCATTGACCTTGAGGGCCAATCGCTTGCGTGGCACGGCTTCTGAATTGTTGGAACAACTGAACGAGCAGGGCATCACGGCCCGACAGAGCGGCTCAGCTATTCAGTTACAGCAGTCGGCTGCGCCTCGACAACTGCCCGGTTATGAGGAAGGGCTTTTTTCCGTACAGGATTATACTGCGATGTCGGTTGCGCCGTTGTTGGGGCCACAGCCGGGCGAGCGGGTTCTTGACCTTTGCGCTGCCCCCGGCGGCAAAACAACTCATCTGGCGGAGCTGATGGACAATCGGGGTTTTATTGTGGCCTGCGACATTAGCGGTGAGAAACTGACACTTATTGAGCAGAACTGTCGCCGTTTGGGCATAACAATAGTGGAAACCTGCCTCGCGGACGATTTGGATAATCTTATTGAGCGTGATGGTGGCTTCGACTGTGTTCTTGTGGACACGCCCTGCAGTAATACCGGCGTACTGGCTCGGCGGGTGGAGGTAAGACACTGGCTCAAACCAGCCGGTTTGCGGGAGTTGGCCCGGAAGCAGATGGAATTATTGAAAAAAGCCGTTCGTGTCGCACGAGATAACGCGAAAATTCTTTATAGCACCTGTAGTATTGATATGTTGGAAAATGAATCTCTTATTCAGGATTTTTTACAGGATAACCCTTCTTTTCATCTTCTCGAGGAAAAACTTACCTTACCGCGTTCATTCGGGCCGACCTGTAACACAGATCAGAAAAGCGACGAAGACATTGATTATCACGACGGCGGCTACGTCGCCCTTCTGGAACGTTGTTACCCATAAAATTGTGGGTGGCAAGCTAATTTGTCATTAGGACTTCGTTATTGATTCGTCATTCTTCTTGTAGGGTGGGGCTTTGACCCACGCGTTAGCCCATCAGGCATAGTCCGAATAAACAGTTTGTATCAGTCCGATTAAATTTTTTCCCTTCTTTTAGCCGATGAGCCATATAGCTGATAACTATCTAAGGAAATGGGTGGATTTTGAACTCAATGGAAACATTTATTATTCTGGTATCTTTGGCCGCGGCCGCGGCGGGGAGCCTGATTCTGTTGACCTGTATGGCCGGCAAGCGGTCTCAGCTTGTCAAAGCATTCAACCTCCAGCAGGAAATGTTGGAACGCGAAGCCAAGCTCCAGCAGAACAAGAATGCATCTCAGCTTGAAGAAGCCGTTCCAACCCCCGTCACCTCATAAGCACTCGCCATCCCCCCGTCTTGCAGGACAGGGTCTTACCCCACGCGGTTTTCTTTATTCGATGTTGAATGTTGAGCGTTGAACGTTCGACGTTCATCTTTTCTTCATTTCTTCTGTTTTCTTTAATTTCTCATTGTTTATTTTATATTGAGCTTGTAATGGGTGTCAGCGTCTGATGTACTCATCAGGCGATGGCGACTTTCTATCATTCGTCATTTCTTTTTCTTTATTCAATATTTCTTTGATTCGATCCGCCTGCGGCGGATTGGACGTTCAACTTTTCTTTTCTTATCTCTTTCTCACCATCGTGCCATAGGCATCCGCCGAGGCGGACGCCGAGGCGAACTCACCACTCGCCACTCATTCATATCATTTGACAAGTTCGTAGGTATTGTCCATTTTAACCATAGTGAACATTGCCCCGCCGGTGCCTTTCTTTTTGTTTTTACCCTGGCCCATACCGATATTTTCTTCCAGGATAATCAGGGTGCATTCGATGCTGGCTTTTTCGGAGCGGACCATCCCTGCGGACAAATCGAACAGGGCCTCGTCGGTTATTTTGAGTTCGTTCATATCGGACATTCTTTTGATCATGGTTTTTCCGAAGTCGTTGAGTGCCGGAGGCTCCTCGATTCCTTCGGGCAGAACATACAGTGGTTCGGTTGTTCCGACAACTTTGACAAGACGAGCCTTTTTCTCTTTTTGGACTTTTTGAACCTTGAAAGTTTTCTTGATAGCCTTGGCCTTGATCATCGCATCGGGTATGGGCAGTTTCCCTTCGTAAGTTGTTGGCAGGGCGAAAGCTTCACCTTTCGATGAGGCGACGCGCCCGGGGCTATACCGCAGGAAATCCCGCTCATGATATCTTTTGACTTTATCCTCATTGATAAGGCCTACGACGATACGTTTAGCGTCTTTATTGACCCCGATTTTTTTATACAGTTTATCTATGCCTATGACTTCTTTAACTGTTGTATCCGGAGCAATCTTGATTTTATAGCTGGCTCCGTGAAGTTTAGGCTCGTTGGGCCATGAGGATGTGGAGGTGGTTTTTTTTGCATCGCTGTAGTACTCGTTTTTGCTTTGCTTTTTTCGTACATCCGATGTCATTATGAACTTGATCTGTTCGATGGTTACGTTCAGGATCGCCGAACCGTCTTTATCTACTGACTCGACTTTGGTACGCAGGACAATTTCATGTTTGGTTTCGTTTTTACCGGTCAGGGTGGGCTTTTTTTTCGGCATCTCTACCCAGACCTTATTTAGCTTATTGCTGGTGAAACGTACCGTATGTTCTTCGCCGATTTTGTATTGGCAGCGCAGGGAAGTGGCCACGGTCTTTTTATTGCCTGCTTGCGCGACCGATTGAGACACAAAGCAAATCAATGCTACGCCCGCAACAAATAATACTGTTTTTTTAAGGTTGGTTTTCATCGTTTCGGTTCTCCTGAAAATTAAAAATGAAGTTGTACTGATTCCATGCGTAATACCCGGCGGGTATGATACTAATCTGACTAATTGTCCATATATTCGATTGTTTTTTGTATCGTATAAAATATGTTAGGTTTAGCTCTGGTTTTTTTGGAGTCGGGTTTTACCGGGGCCGGCCTTCGGCTTCTGGTTCGGCTGCTGACGAACACTCTGGTTTTTTCGGTAAGTTTTATGGGGCGTCCGTTGTCTAACGAAAAAGTAAGGTTACCCTGACCTTTTACAGAATCAACATTAAAAGTTGATTTGGAAACACGTCTTCGCGGCCTGCGTGACTTACTTGGCTTACTTGGTTTAGTTGGCTTGTGGGGTTTGGCCGAAACGGTGGATGTTTGTTCACGGGTTATATCGTATTTAATCACAGCCACTTTTTTGTCTTGTTGCTCCTTGATGCTCTCGACGGCGTAACTTTTGACCGTGGCCGTTACGGGCGCATAAGGGACAAGAACCGAGCCACGGCCTTCCCACGTAGCGTTTGGGTCAGCCGTCGCGGCATCTGGGCCGACCATTAAGCCGCTGGTAACATATTCCCGCAGATTGCCTTCTGCCAGTAGCATATTGACCTGATCGCCGCCGATCATGCTGCCGCCGGCCCCGGCGTAGGCGGCCTTTTTGATCAGTGGGTCCATTTTTACGAGTTCTGTTGTGCTCTGCCGGGAATCCATCCGAACGGTGAATTTTTTGCCTTTCAGGCCGACAAACGCGTTTGTAAATGTCTGCTGTTGTTCGCTTTTCGATCTCTTTTTTGGTTTTGCGTCGGGGGCCTGGTCGGGTTTTGCGTCGGGGGCCTGGTTGCTGTCGAAGGAAAATTTCTTACCTAAGCTGCTCATCGACGCTTTGACAGAGGCAATTGTGGCTTCGACAAGAATCTGCTGGCGATTCGCCTCTTTAACATGGCAATTCAACTGCATTTCGGAATCTTTATGATCGACGCCGCCAAAAATCATAGACAGATCACTGATTAGATGTACCTTTACGGAGTATATATCACCCTGTTTCAGTCGCCAGTTAATGCGCTCAGGGGAGCCGCAGCCGCATAGATAAGCCGGCAAAAACAGCAGAATAACAGAAAATATCAACCGAAAACGTACCATTTTGATACCTCCACCAAAAATGTACTCATTCCAGTGTATAGTTACAACACAAATCGCCGCTGCATTGTATTCACTTACTCATCCCAACGCAAACAACTATTTTCATTATTTTGCTGGTTGCCTTTTGGCATTTGCCCCGGCAGGGGCAGGGGATGGGGTTGGGATTAGTTCTAATTGTGGGTCGATACGGCAGAAACCTTTAACCAGGGCGCCGTCCCTGACTTCGAGCCTGTGGGCGATTATGTCTCCTGCGAAGCTGGCGTCGGCAGTGATGGTAACTTTGCCGGCAGCGGTAACATTACCCTGGTGGTCGCCTTCGACAAAGAGATTATTGACGCGCAGGCAGGCCCGTAGCATCCCGGACGGAGTGATTGTAACCGACCCGCAGGTTTCAATTAAGGAACGGGAAAGAATAGAGGTAACCGTGAAATCTTCAACGCTGAGACGATGATTACAGACAGGGCAGCCAGTGCTGACTGCCCTGATACTGACGATTAACTCTTTGCCGCAATGGAGGCAATAGACTGTTTTTTCCTGCATAAACGTTAATCAGCGGTTTTGTTACTGTCAATATTGGTTTGGGGCGGCTTATAAACAGGTTGGGGCGCCTGTACGGGTGCTTTTTTGGGCGATGCCGCTTCACCGGCAGCGTCGCTGCCGACATTGCAATGGCCGACAAAATGGGCTCCGTCAACAACGATCAGTCGTTCACAACGCAGGTCGCCTTGTAGCCGAGCGGAATTTTTCAGCTCTACGAGGTCCCCAGCGGAGATATTACCGTTGATTTCACCCTCGACGGTAATCGTGCCGGCTTCCACGTCGGCCTGGATAGCCCCTTCGGCGGCAACGACTAAGTTGCCCTTGGTACTGATACGTCCCTCGAAACTGCCCAGGATTTTAACACCTTTTTCGAAACTAAGCTCACCCTTAAAACTGGCGTCGGGACCGATGATGGTCGGAAAATCATTATCACTCACTTTGTTTTCTCCTGAAATCATACATACATTCCAAATAAAAATGCGGCATTGGTGATTTCATAACTCCTTTGCTACTAACAGAATATGAGCCATGCCACACAAAAAAACCATACCCGGCGGGTATAATTTATCCCAT
>Ga0255394_10004_pt2 | contig 21366 bp, 12 predicted proteins | sample ANMaggSeSYBR01D3_FD_182112 | JGI IMG/M metagenome (GOLD analysis project Ga0255394, IMG submission 182112) | Sediment cell enrichment communities from methane seep in Santa Monica Basin, California, United Staets - ANME aggregate JGI... | ecosystem: Environmental > Aquatic > Marine > Cold seeps >...
GAGGCGCTATATTCTTTTTCGGGAGCCTGGCCTTTCACTAATGTCTTAAGAAAAGACGAGCCTTGAAAAGCCGGTTCGACAGGTATATTAAGATAATCCAATATTGTTGGGGCGATATCAATGGTTTCCACAAGGCCGCCCTGAGAAGCGCCGGCATTCTGTTGGTCAGGCAATTTTACAATGCATGGCAACTGCAATAATTCTTCATACAGCGTGCTGGAATGCCCAGTGCCGCCATGGTCCCAGAACTCCTCCCCATGGTCGGAGGTAAAAACTATGAGCGTATTGTCATACAGGCCTTCAGCCTTCAGAGCTTCCAGAAGACGCCCGAATTGCTCGTCGACATAAGCAATTTCGTGATCATAACGATTTATCTGCAACTGGCGGGAGACTGATTCGGCAGTGGACGGATCGTCCAAACTATAGACTGTCGCTTCAAGATTGTCGACAAACCAGCCACTGTTTTCTATTTGAGGTTGAGGCACATAGACGCAAAGTCTCGCTTTAGTGGCCCCTGCCGGAATGACACTTGAGCCTTCAAGAAGTTCCATCTCTTTCCTGCCCCATGCCCATGCCCGTGATGGAACGGTTTTCCAGTGGCCAGAGACATAGGCTTGCAGACCGATAGTGAGGCAAGAATTGCCGACTCGGCCGTATGCGGAAGTATCGCCCGAAAATGTCACCAAATCGCCCTCCTTAACGGAAAACGGCTTTGAGCTTACGAATAGAAGATTGTCTGTATTTTCACCGCTCGCGGTAGTCATCAATAAATAGCCGTTGTCGGGCGTCTTTTGTTCTGCGGAAACCCAAGAGAGAGATCCATTTACTATAATTGCGTCCCAGCCATTTGCCTGTTTTCCTGTTGTCTCGTTAAGGTTGCCGTTAATGTCGCATATTACTCCGTCGGGAAGCATGTCCTCTTCTGTTATGCCCGGATATTCTTTTACAGGCGCATATGGCCAATGGGGCGACATTGTATGAACATAGAAAAACCAGGGTTTGTCCAGGACAGACTCCAGGGAACCTATAGCGGAATTGATTACATCCTTATCGTCAAGTTTGTTTATCGATTTTCCTGAACAGAGGTCTAACGTTCGATCAAACTCGGTGCAGATATTCCACATAGGGAGTAAATGGGGGTTGTTTATGAAACTGAAAGTTTCGTAACCAGCTTCATTCAATACGTCTGCCAGAGTTGGGTCCGTGCTTGAGAACATGTCAAAAGGCGTCTGCGCGCCATGATATGGGGGATATTTGCTCGAAAATAGCGAGCAAACCGATGGTTTAGTCCAGCAGGTTTGAGCCGACAAATTTCCCATAAGAACAGAGTCCCTTGCGAAAGCATCAATGAAATTCGACGTTGGTTTTTCATATCCGTAGCAAGCCAAATGATCTCGCCTCAACGTATCAACAAGAAATATCATTACATTCGGAACCGAACTGCCCTTCTCTTTAATCAGTTCTATTGGGCTGAGATAAAAAGGCTGTTCGCTATTGAATGAAATGCGGCAGCTTGGATTGGTTTCCGCGGCCGAAGCATCTAATTCAATGCGGAAATCCTGCCACGAACCAGGTGTTTTGTACGTGTTTTCCGCAATGATCTTATCATCAAGCTCAACTGCGAAAGACAAGGGCCTTGACGTTTCTTGTGCGGCTTCCGTGAATATTCCCAACCTCAAGATATTTGTATCGGGTTCTTTCGACAAATCAAAGATGACAGGGCCGCCGCTGGGAAGATGCTGAACGTTTCTCCATTGATGGCCAAGCTCAGTTCTTTCCACAGGGATATCGCTCAGTATTATTTCTGTGCGCTCAAGCATAAGCGGCGGCGGGGATGAACAACCCAGCGCGCACGAGACAACAGCCCCAATAATTACCTTCATCACGCAAATGATTGTGCGCGATGTTCTGCCTTTGTATTTACGAGTTATGCCAGCCACCTGGATTTATCTCCTCTTTTATCAAGCCCGCGTGCATGCGAAGCTAATCCATACATTGTGAATCCAAAGTTCATATATTACGATTCTTGTAGTCTTGGTTAGCGCATTGTTACAGGTATCCGAGGGCGCGCAGAGCGTCCTGCGTTTCCGCATCCACATTCTCTGCGATTACCGGTACGATGGGCGGGTTGTGCCAAATGTATACGCCAAACTTGCCGGGAGTGATCTTTGCCTTAACATCAGGCGAAGCCGATGTCAGTTCAGACAGGTCCAGTTTCACCCCGTCAATGCCAATGTTTTGCAGCTTTTCGCCAGCGAAAACTTGCTCTTGAGGGATTATCTCGGTATTTCGTTTAAGTTCCAGTTCAATCTGCAGTGTTGGCGGCGCAACTATGAATATCCCCGTATGATTTTGATTTTTGGGGTCTTTAATGAAGGCTTGTTCACTAGAAGGGCCTTGTGAGACATTCTCGCGTTTTATGTTGAACTTCACTTCGTTTTGCGATTGTTCAAACTCCACGGGATACCCGGAAGCTCTGATGTCCATTTTGCCGATATCTTCGTAGCGTAAAACACCCGTTAAATATTCTTTCGTTTCTTTATCGAATTCTATGTAGATGTGCAAACCGGATGATGCGGGCGCCATGATTTCGGCCAATTTGTTTTTCATTTGTCCCCAAATTACATTTGGTTCAAGAGTCGGCGTTTTCTCTTGAGGATCGCTGATAAGATCGAAAAACATCTCTTTGTTCTCGGCATAGTCATCTATAAATTTGTGGTAGTTCGATCTTATGGCCGCCATGTCTTTTTCCCCCATTTTGAACATGGAGGCGCTATATTCTTTTTCGGGAGCCTGGCCTTTCACTAATGTCTTAAGAAAAGACGAGCCTTGAAAAGCCGGTTCGACAGGTATATTAAGATAATCCAATATTGTTGGCGCAATATCAAGAGTTTCCACAAGGCCGCCCTGAGAAGCGCCTGCATTTTGTTGATTAGGCAATTTTACAATACATGGCAACTGTAATAATTCTTCATACAGCGTGCTGGCATGCCTTGTGCCGCCATGGTCCCAGAACTCCTCGCCATGATCTGACATGAGAATTATGAGAGTATTGTCGTAGAGGTCTTTAGCTTTCAGAACTTCCATAAGACGTCCGAATTGCTCGTCGACATAAGCGATTTCGTGATCATATCGATTCAACACCAGTTGGCGTGAAACTGATTCGCCAGTGGACGGATCATCCAGATGATAGACTGTCGCCTCAAGATTGTCGGCGAACCATCCGCTGTTTTCTACCTGAGGTTGAGGCACAAAAAAGCAAAGTTGCGCCTCAGTAGATCCAGCCGGAATGACATTCGAACCCTCAACAAGTTGCCAGGCATTGCTCGCCAATGCCCATGCGCGTGATGGAATGGCGGTCCATTGCCCGGCGCTATAGGCTTGCAGGCCCATGGTAAGACAATTGTCAGGTGAACCATATGTGGAAATGTAGCCCGAGAATGTCACCAAATCTCCCCCCTTAACCGCGAACGGCTTTGAGCTTAAGAATAGAAGATTGTCTGTGTTTTCACCGCTCTCAGTAGTCATCAATTTGTTGTCGCCAACGAGGGGGTCTTGCGTTGTGCATATCCACGAAGGTGAACCATTTACAACATTGGCATTCCAGCCATTCGTTGGTGTTTTTTCCATTTTATCAATTCTGCCGTTAATGTCGCATGCTATTCCATCGGGAAGCATATCCGCATCTATGCCCGGATACTTTTTTGCAGGCGCATATGGCCAATGGGGCGACATTGTATGAACATAGAAAAACCATGATTTATCCTGAACAGACTCCAAAGAACTGATGACGGAATCGATTACGTCCTTATCATCGAGTTCAACTATCGACATCAAGGAACCAATGTCTATCGTCCGATCAAACTCGGCGCATATATTCCAAATCGGAAGCAAATGAGGATTGCTTATGAAACTGAAGGTTTCGTAACCAGCTTTGTTCAATGCGTCTGCCAGAGTTGGGTCCGTGCTTGAGAACATGTCAAAAGATGTCTGCGCGCCATGGTACGGAGGATATTTGCTCGAAAATAGCGAGCAAACCGATGGTTTAGTCCAGCAGCTTTGGGCCAACAAGTTTTCCATAAGAACAGAGTCCATTGCGAAAGCATCAATGAAATTCGTCGTTGGTTTTTCATATCCGTAGCAAGCCAAATGATCTCGTCTTAACGCATCAATAAGAAATATCATTACATTCGGAACTGAACTGTCCTTCTCTTTAATCAGTTCTATTGGGCCAAGATAAAAAGGCTGCTCGCTATTAAATGAAATGCGGCAGCTTGGATTGGTTTCCGCGGCCGAAGCATCTAATTCAATGCGGAAATCCTGCCACGAACCAGGTGTTTTATACGTGTTTTCCGCAATGATTTTATCATCAAGCTCAACTGCGAAAGACAAGGGCCTTGACGTTTCTTGCGCAGATTCCGTGAATATTCCCAACCTCAAGATATTTGTATCGGGTTCTTTCGGCAAATCAAAGATGACAGGGCCGCCGCTGGGAAAATACTGAACGTCTCTCCATTGATGGCCAAGCTCAATTCTTTCCACAGGGATATCGCTCAGTACTATTTCTGCGCGCTCAAGCATAAGCGGCGGGGATGAACAACCCAGCGCGCACGAGACAACAGCCCCAATAATTACGGTCATCACGCGAATGATTGCGCACGACGTTCTGCTTTTGCGTTTGCGAGTTATGCCAGACACCTGGATTTGTCTCCTCTTTTATCAATCCCGCATATACGCGAGGTGATTCGTTAATTCAAGGCCATGTTCTTTCGTGTCGCTTGTGCAATAGTCCCTGCACGCCACTTACATGGTTTGCCAAGGGCTATCTCAATCATTTCTCCGTCGTTTACTGGCGTTTAGATAAACCTCACCGGCACACCGCGCTGTCTGTTCCCAGTCGAATGAGCGCGACCACTCTTTGCCTGCGCGGCCCATGGTCTCCCGACGGGCCTGATCGCTGAGCAATTCCGATACCGCCTGAACCAGTGTAATTCTATCGCAAACGATGCCAAATTTTCCACTGTAAACCAAATCCTTTGACGCATTGTCAGACGCATTGATAGTCACGACGGGCGTGCCGCATGCCGCGGCCTCAATCAGCACAATTCCAAATCCTTCCCGCCGTGAAGGGTGGACCATGATTTTGCTGATTTTCATTTCCCCATAAACATCTTCGGCACGGCCCGCAAATGACACATTGGATTCAAGCTGAAGGCTTTTGACCATCTCCTCGAGTTTTTGTCTTTCCGGCCCTTCGCCTATGATGCGGCACCGCACTTCAGGAAAATGTTCCCGGACTAATGCAACAGCCTCAATCAGCAGAGCAACCTGCTTGTCCTTGATCAGACGCCCCACATAGAGCAAGTCCCAACTGCCGTCAAACGCTGGAACGGCCTGAATCGCCTTCCAATCAATGCCAGGCTGCACAAGTTCAACCCCGTCCGGTTTGACTCCAGCCTCAAGCAAGGCATCGCGCGTATACTTTGAGATCGCCAGAAATTTACAGGGTAAGTGGCGTGCGCCATACTCCAGAATTTGCCCAACAGTCCCCATGACCCGTCCGAAATGCTCGCGCCAGTGGGGGCCGCGCCAAACCTCGAGCCACAAAGAAACCAAAGGCGTGCCGGAAAGCATGCAAGCCAACTTCGCCCCATACATTGGCATGTAGGGTATGGAAACACAATCAACAACATCGAACGGGCCATGCTTTAACAGCGCCCGGGTAAGTGCAAGTGAGTAAATCAGTGTCGGAAGCAAGTTGTGTGAAGTAGCCTGTGTGCGCGATTGGGAACTCATCGGTTTGCAAACCGCATGCGCATATACGTTTGGCGCAATCTCATAAGAATTGCCGCCATCCCAGAACTTTATGCTGAAAAGGTGTACTTCATGCTTTTTCCCAAGGTGCACGGCAATTTCATGCACCATCCGTTCCGCTCCGCCCATGGTAAAGGGGTAAATCAAATCGTATGCAATCGCAATCCGCATGTTAATCGCCAATCTTTCTTGCGATGAAATAAAAACATCCGGCATTATCAAGCGATGCCTCGGCATCAACAGGGCAACCCATTTTGAGGATCCCTGCCAATACTCTCGACAAACCAAGCGGCAACATAAGAGAGTTTTTTTTGCGCATTCCCAACTTCCTCTGTATGGTTACAGGGCGTCTGCTGGGCTTGTTTCCCGCCAGGGCGTACAAAATACCGCCCGTAAATCGGGACAGAGTTTCCCACCTTCTCAACTGTTCGGGAGTGAGAAACGGAAAGACCTGTACAAGCTCTAAACCGTTACGATTCAAAGATTCAGTAGTTTCAGGCACGGAAAAATAATGTTCATGCGCGTTACGCTCATCAAATATTTTCAGGTATTTTTCACGGCTGCGCCACGGCAGCAATGATCCGCGCAGACATTCATGCATCGACATGCTCGGGACCGAGAACAGGAACATTCCACCCGGCTTCAACACACGAGAGACCTCAGCAAAAACACCGCTAAGATTAGGGATATGCTCCAGCACGCAGACCGACAAGACAAAATCGAAGATGTCATCAGGCTCCGGTATCGCATCAGCAGGGCAAGTGTGAATGCGTGCATACTGGCCCAAATCCTCCGCAAGCTGAGTCTCAGCCGGCTCTATGTCCAAACCGACCAGCGTTCGGTCAGCAGCATTCGCCCGGCTGAGAATCTGACGCGTTATCAAACCATCGCCGCATCCCAGATCCAGCCCAAGGCCCTCCGGAATCGAATTGCGCAATATACACGACAACTCGAACGTCCTGAAAAACTCTACAGCAAACTGGTAAGGATGTTCGGACAAGAGGCCCGCAAAAAGTTCTAAGTCCATTATCAACAACGATCTCCCAAAACAGAGAAAGGTTAAGCTGCGCAAAGGTTCTATACCTCGAATATACTACCATCGAATTTCACCCTCTTCAAATCATCACCATACGCCCGGAACCAGAATATGCCATAGTTTCCCTTCCCCCGCCGATACGCAACGCAATAATGCCATTCGGAAAAGACTGTCAAAACTTTGATAACGTCCCAAAGGTGGTAGATGCTTTTTGTTTGCGATGAAGTCTGCTGAAGTTAAACAGGGAAGATGCTTTTAAGGTCGCGTGCGTTTCTTGAGCCCCAACGGGGCGCGATATAAAAGCCCAGGGCGAAGCCCTGGGTACACAATCACCCCTGATTGAAGCCCTGTAAGGGCGCAATATGAAGGAAATCATGGTGCCGGGAAAATCATATTTCGCCCTTTCAGGGCTGAGATTTTATGATACGCACACCCAGGGCTGCGCCCTAGGCTTTTATATTTCGCGCTTTCAGCGCTAAGAGAAAAGAACTCAACGGGTAAGCGCAACCACCTTTGGGACGTTATCAAAACTTTAAAAATGTCACGTGGTTTAACTTATTAAAAGTGTCACATTTGTGTACTTACGCTTAGCGAGTTATTCAAGGGTTGTGGGTAACGCGCGTTTTTCATTTTTTGTTTTCATTTTTGCTATCATGTATCCGGCGTTGGAGATCAAGTGGACGAGAATAACAGACCTGCAAAGAGCGGTTATTTTATGGACAATGACAATGCATAGACCAGATTTTCTCTATATTGGGATGCCGCGCGCAGGCTCAACATGGCTTTACGAAGTGCTGCGCGCACACCCCGATATCTATGTCCCGCCCGCGAAGGACATCTATTTTTTTGACAGATATTTTGATCGCGGATTAAAATGGTACTCAGATTTCTTTAAGGAAGCCGGAACGGCAAAAGCGGCGGGAGAGTTGTCTCATGATTATTATTACTCCCCGGAAGCAGCAAAGAGAATTCATCATACTCTGCCAGAAGTACGGCTGATTTGCTGTCTGCGCGAGCCGATCTCATGGGCCGTGTCCGCGTACAATTATTCCCGAATGTTAAAAACTCTCAAGCCTGCTTTTGGCGTGCCGGATGATATTTCATTCGGAGAATTCATCAGGCTTCCCCAAATAACGCATATGCTTGACTACAGTGAAAACTTAAAGCGCTACTATGATCTTTTTGCCCCGGAACAAATATTAGTGCTTTTCTTTGATGAACTAGGCGAGGACGCGGAGGCATTCTCACAAAAGGTTTTTTCTTTCCTCGAAGTGGACCAGGAATTCACACATGCGGTTGTAGGGGAAAAAATCAATCCAGTCATGAAGCCCAGATCCCCGCTGGCGGCTAAACTCGTCTATCAAGGGGGGCGCATGCTGCGAAAATGCGGACTGACAAATCTTGCAGGCGCTATTAAGCGCCATCCCTTGTTTTGGCGGACTTTCTTTAACGGGCCTGATAGTGACAAATGCGAGCCATCTATTGAAGATAAAAAATACTTGCGCGGTATGCTTGAACACGACCAGCCTGCTTTGGAATCATTACTGGGGCGCACGCTTCCCGAGGCCTGGTTTGCGCCAATCCAGAAAGACTGAAACACGGACAGTTTTCCCACTGCTTCCGGGGCACATTTTGCGGGAATGAAATTTTGAAAAAAAAGCACAGCCTTTCAACAGATGCCATCAAGGGCGGCGTGAATGAATACGCAACGCCCCGAGGGAACAGCCGCGTCAAAGTTCTTCGCGTTCTTGCCATACTTGCCAGCCTCTGTTTAGGCTTATTGCTGGCAATATCATTGTTCAAGTTTGGGCAAGGCAGTCTTCACGATTTATCACAAGCTGTTATTACCTTTCGCCCCATGGGCATCTTCTTAATTACCCTGTCAACCCTGCTGCATTTTTTCATAACAGCCCACAAATGGCGCCTGGCCGCCGCGGCCTGGGGCCAGGAGATGCAATTCAAAGGCGGGTATGTGTTTTACACAGCGATTATTGCCCTGCTGGGACAATTCCTGCCATACCAGCTTGCCGTCACCGGAGGGCGCGCCCTGGCCCTGCGCGCCCACGACAATATACCTATACGCCGCGGCATTGCTTCCACAATATACGATTCCTTCTTCGACGTTCTTGTGCCGCTGCTCATATTCTGTTCAGCGCCACTTTACTGCACAGGCGTTCTCTCCACTGCCCACGCGCTGCTGATGTCAATTACGATGCTCATTTTCGGCGGATTCATGGTGTCATTAGCAGGCAAACATTTCCTTCCGTTTACCCTTGCACTGCTCGCCAGGATTCCCATCATAAAACAGAAACTGCACGGCTGCGCCGCGGCCCCGGACGACACAGAATTTCCCAACGGCGCGCACTCATCACTTTACTTCGGGCGCATATACCTTTGGTCGACAATCCGATTTATGAATTTATCATTCCGGTGCGCCCTTATCGCCTGGGCAGCGGGAATTCCAGTAGGCCTGATGCCCATCCTGTACGTGGGAGGAGTCGGCGTGGTTTCATTATTAATCAGCATCACACCAGGGGCCTTGGGCATCACGGAATGGGGCGTAGCGGGAATACTAAAGGCCAGCGGGCTGGCCTCAACACAAGCAGTATCCTTCGCCCTTCTTGCCCGCCTCAGCATTCTTACAAGCGTATGCATTTCCGCTCTCATAATTGCCACGGTAACACTTGTAAAATGGCGTATCCGTAATTCCAAGAACCCATTTTCCCCACGACAGTAGGCGTATCCCATATACAGCCCCGAGGCCCGCAAGAAAAAACAACTCAAGACCGCCAAGACTAGCCCATCTTCCGCAGTTACGGCGAGAGAAGTTCGTTTTTCCTAGGAAACTCGAACATTTTCGTCGTTTTTCTCCACTACATTTCAGATCGACTTTGGTTTGTTGGGCAGAGGCAGCTCCATTTCTTGCAGCAGGATCGCGAGGTGTTCTTCGGGCCGGCTGACGGTGCGCAGGCGAATGTCTTTTCCCGCGCCTGTGGGCAGCACGATGTCGAGGGAGCGGACTTTGGCCATCTCTTCGAGTAGTTTTCTTGACGCTCTCATTGACGGTGTTCGGGATACTCGTGTTTCTGGGCCTCAGCGGGGGCGCTTGCTTTTTCCGTGCGGTATGTTCAGGGCTTCGTCTATGACCCGGAACGCCCGGAGGACTCCGCGCCGGCATGTTGTCACCGCTGTGCGCTGTTCGTCGGTGAGATCGCCGAGTTCTTCTTGAAGCAGCATCTCACAGAACCCCAGCGATGCCGATAAGGGCGAGCGGAGCTTCTTGGAGATTCCGGCTATGAAACCGCTCCGCAGTTCATTGACATGGCGCAGTTCGCTATTGAGCCGCTCCAGATGCAGGGATGCATGGCGCGATGCTTCTTGCAGTTCTTTTTGGGCGGTTATGTCATATCCCGAGGCGACATATGTTTTTGTGTCACCGCTCTGGAAGTAGCGCATCACGATGTTGACGGTTTTTTCTTCTCCGTCCGGGCCGACAAATACTTGCTTGCCCTGATATTCGCCCATGGCGATTAACTCGTCGTATTTTTCTTCCATCGTGCCGTCGTCGAACAGGAAATTCGTGATTTTCTGGCCAACGATACCGTCCCTCTGCCGGCCAAGATAGGCGCATGCGCTGTCGTTTACTTCGATAACGATGCCCCGTTCATCAAATACAAGTATTGGGCCGGCCGCGTGATTCAGGATGGCCCGCAGACTGTTTTCGGAAGCGGCCAGACGCTGCGCCTGGTGAATGGAGCGGTGTTCGGAAGCCCGCAATAATTGACTGACATTTGCGACGAACCACCCTGCAATCAGGATAGAAGAAAACTTGAACAAAAACTCAACAGGTGTTTCAGCATGGTTATCCAAGTGTTGGATGCGCTCGATGGAATAGATGAACAAGGCTGCAACTCCCAGTGATGCGGAACAGGCAAGTGAAGCCAGCATGATCGTGCGTGCGTTGCGCCGGTATGAGATGAAACCGACTAGAAAGATAATATACAGCACAAAGGCGGGACTGTGACTGTCAATGCCGGTAAGCACAACCACGACTGAGATCTCAATGAGATAAACAGCGAAATTCAGGAACGACGCGAAAAAGCCCTCGCGCCCTGTCGCCAACGCCCAATGCGCGAAAATGTTGTGAGAAATCAACGCCGCCGCCGCAATAATGATATGCGTCACCGAGTGTTCAGCATACAGCAACAGGCAAAGCGCGCCCAGCATGATCGCTATGACATAACGCACCACGATGGCCGTGCGTTCAATGCCGCGTATCATGGAAGAGTAATATGTTGTTCTTTCTTCATTTTCACTCACGAGTATCTCCTTGTCACTGATCCTCGCATATGAAGCCGCGCGGTTCAAGCGGCAACAGACGGAAGCGATTTGCTGCTGGTATTTTGATCAGGATTCTTCTAAAATCAGCCGAGTATGATTATTTTCAACTGAGAGGGTATTGACATGGGAAAAGATTTAAGTCGTCGAGGATTTGTGCGGACATGCACCGCGGGTTTAGGGGTTGGCGCTATGGCAATGCGGAGTGTTTCGAGCGCGGGCGCGCCGGAGAATATTGGCCCTGCGCCGAAAGAGGTGTTTGTTGCGCCTCCGATTGAGAATGTACGGATCGGATATGTCGGCACGGGCGGCATGGGCACCAGTCATGTGCGGAATTTGGTGAAAATCCCAGGCTGCCAAGTCACCGCTGTTTGCGATATCCGCGAAAAGAACGCGGAAAAGGCCGCGAAACATATTACTGACGCGGGCTTTCCGAAACCCAAAATGTATACAAAAGGCGACTGGGATTTTAAGCGCATGTGTGCCGAGGAAGATCTGGACCTTGTTTATACGGCCACTCCCTGGGAATGGCATGTGCCGGTCATCTGTTCGGCCATGGAAAACGGCAAACATGCGGCGACTGAAGTACCCGCTGCGTACACCGTCGAAGATTGCTGGAAGATGGTTGAGTATTCCGAGAAGTTCAAGAAGCACTGCATTATGATGGAGAATTGCTGCTATGACCGGTTTGAACTGCTCGTGCTGAACATGGTGAAGCTGGGGCTGTTGGGCAACATCATGCACAATGAATGCGGCTACCTTCATGATCTGCGCGCGATAAAATTCGAGGGAACAGGCGAAGGCCTGTGGCGGCGCCAGCATGCCATGGACCGAGACGGCGACTTGTATCCGACACATGGACTGGGGCCGATCGCGCAGTGCTGCGGCATCAACCGCGGCAACCAGTTCGACTATATCGTGGCGATGGGATCTCCGTCGCGCGGTTTGCGGAATTGGGCGGCGGAACATTTCAAAGAAGGCGATCCGCGCCTGAACGAAAAGTACAAACTCAGCGACGTTGTCACCACCATGATCAAGTGCAAAAACGGCGCGGCGATCATGGTGCAGCACGACACCAACCTGCCGCGTCCTTACAGCCGCGACATACTCGTGCAGGGCACGAAGGGCATCGCCCAGAAATATCCCGAAGAGCTTGTCTATATCGAAGGCGTGAGCACTGGGCATGACTGGGACAAGGCTGAAGAATATTACAAGAAATACGAGCATCCGGTGCGCGCCGCTCTTGAAGAAGCCAGCAAAGGCGCGGGACATGGCGGCATGGATTTCATTGAAGACTGGCGTTTGATAAATGCCCTTAACAAAGGTATTGAGCCGGACATGGACGTGTACGACGCCGCGGCGTGGTCGGTTGTCGGTCCTATCAGCGGCGCGTCCATTGCGGCTGGCAGCGCGCCCGTCGAAGTGCCGGATTTCACGCGCGGCGCCTGGAAAAAGCCCCGCGAACTCCAGGTGATGCGCCCCGAAACGTATTAACCGCCGGGTTAATTCTGAATTTACGGGAGGGCGAAGCTCCCGCTGAGCTGAAACTTGTGTATAAGCCGCGGCTCAGCGGGAGCTTCGCCCTCCCGGCAATGTCATTGCATTGTTACGGTTAAATCAACTCTTCCAGTTCGTCCACGAGCGCTTTGAACCGTTTCATGGTTTCGTTCACCGGTTCTGGTTTTTCCAGGTCCACTCCAGCGCCGCGCAGCAGGTCAAGCGGATATTTGGAGCCGCCGGATTTCAGGAAGTTCAGATATCGGTCACGCGCTTTGACATCGCCGCTCATGACCTGTCGGGAAAGCGCTATCGCCGCGGAGAGGCCCGTAGCGTATTTGTAGACATAAAACGCCGAGTAGAAGTGCGGTATGCGCAGGCCTTCAAGTGTGAGCGATTCGTCAATCACAAAATCCTCGCCGAAATACAGCCGGAGCAGCTTGCCGTATTCCTCGCGGAGCACTTCCAGCGTGAGAGGCTGTCCGCTTTCCGCAATCGCGTGCGTAATTTTCTCAAATTCGGCGAACATCGTCTGGCGGACCAGTGTGCCCCGTATTTCATCTATTTCGCGGTTGATGAGATGCGCGCGGGTTTTCTTGCCGCAGGCCTTATCAAGCATATAGCTGTTGAGAAGCTGTTCGTTGAATGTTGAGGCGACTTCGGCCACGAAGATCGTGTAGTCGTAATACTGATACGGCTGGTTTTTCGCGCTGTTGTACGTGTGCATGGAGTGGCCTGCCTCGTGCGCGAGAGTGAACATGCTGTCAAGCACGCTGTCCTGATAATTGAGCAGCATGTACGGCGGACCGAAATATCCTCCCGCTGAAAACGCGCCGCTGCGTTTGCCCTGATTTTCATACTTGTCGCACCAGCGTTTTTCGCGCAGGCCTTTCTCAAGCGTACCGCAATACTGAGCGCCCAGCGGCTGAAGGGCCTCCATCACCATCGTCACCGCATCGTCATACGTTGCATGCCATTTCGCGGTTTTTACTATCGGAATATAGTTGTCATGGAAATGGAGTTTCTTGACCTTCAGCGCTTTGCGCCTCAGTTCAAGGTATTTGTATACGGTGTCGAGATTGGCATGCACGGCTTTGATCAGGTTGTCATAGACGGACGCAGGGACCCTGTCCGCGAACAAGGCGTTTTCCAGTGACGACGGGAAATTCCTGGCACGCGACAGGTACACGTCCTGCAAGACGGATGAGCTGTATGAAGCGGCAAGTGTGTTGGCATGGCCCTCATACTGTTTGTAGAACTGATGATACGCCTCTTTGCGCACTTTGCGTTTAGGCGACTCCAGCAGCGTCCGGAACGAACTCTGCGTCAGCTCCCTTTTCACGCCGTTCTCGTCTTTGATGAAACCGAACTTCATGTCCGCGTCATTCAACTGGCCGAATATGCGGCTGGCCGTTCCCGCAACCTCGCCCTGCATCGCCAGCAGCCGTTCCTCTTTCAGCGAAAGGATATGCGGCTTATAGCGCAGGAGCTTCTCCAACTGGAACTTATGGGCCGCCAGTTCCTTTGACCGCAGAAACCGGTCCATTTTTGCCTTGGAAATGGCCTGGACCTCCGGCGCGATGAAACTCGCCGCCTCACCGGCCCGAGTCGCCACGAAAGTGTACCGGCCGATCATTCCTTGGTACGTGGAATTGGCCACATCCTCCGACGCCTTCAAGAACGCATAAGATCCCAGCCGTTCCGCCAGCTTATCAAACTCGCCCTCAAACTCAAGACACGCTCTGACCATCCTGGCCGATTGCCCAAGTTTCCCCTGGAATTCGGCATAGCCATCCACCATCTTCTCCAGCCTGGACATCGCCCGCTTCCACGCCAGATCACTCTTATACAGAATCGACAAGTCCCAAGTGTCATCTATATTCACTTCACTGCGCTTTGGGACCGTCACGTTTTTTTTAGATTCAGACACCTGCCATCTCCTTAAGCTGACTGGCAAAAGCCAGAGTTACGACTTATGGTTAATTGGAGAAAAATCAGTATACCAGAATAGCGGAAGACGGAACAGAACAGCGGAAAGAACAACGAAAATAATGTGTTGCGTAGTGTGACATGCAGCGCAGCGGCCCTTTGCGGACTGCGCGGCGATAATGTATTATCAAACACGTTACCGCTGAAACGGCGTTATCGGGGATTAGGCGGGGTGTTCGTCTGAGTTGGACTATACGGAACAATCTTCGTGGATGCTGTTTCTCAAATATCTGGATGACTTGGAGCGGGAACGGGCGATGGAGGCGGAGTTGCGGGGGAAGTCGTATGGCTACTTGCTGGAGGAACGCTTTCAGTGGTCGAGTTGGGCCGCGCCGAAGAACTCCGCCGGAGAGTTTGACCATGATAATGCGCTGACAGGGGATGATCTCATCGGGTTTGTGGATGGCGAGCTTTTCCCCTATCTCCGTGGATTCAAGCAACGCGCCAGCGGTTCGGGCACCATCGAGTACAAGATCGGCGAGATATTCGGGGAAATCAAGAGCAAGTTCCAGAGCGGATACAGTCTGCGGGACGCGCTGGAACTGATGGACGCCCTGTGCTTCCGGTCACAGAAAGAAAAGCACGAGCTGTCGCACCTCTACGAGGTCAAGATCCGGAACATGGGCAACGCGGGGCGTAACGGCGGTGAGTATTACACGCCGCGTCCGCTGATTCGCGCCATGGTCCAGGTGATCAAGCCGAAGATCGGTGAACGCCTCTACGACGGCGCGTGCGGATCGGCGGGTTTCCTGTGCGAAGCGCACGACTACCTGCGCAAAGGCAAACTCACCACCAGCAAACTCAAGAAACTCCAATCTAACACGTTTTATGGCAAAGAGAAGAAGAGCCTTGTCTACGTCATCGCCATCATGAACATGATCCTGCACGGCATCGACACGCCGAACATCATCCATACCAACACCCTGTCCGAGAACATCATGGACATACAGGAGAAAGACAGGTTTGACATTGTCCTCGCCAATCCGCCCTTCGGCGGAAAAGAGCGCAAAGAAGTCCAGCAGAATTTTCCAATCAAGACCAGCGAAACCGCCTTCCTCTTCCTCCAACATTTTATTAAATCGCTCAAAGCCGGAGGCCGCGCGGCGGTGGTCATCAAGAACACCTTCCTCTCCAACTCCGACAACGCCTCCAAAGCCCTGAGACAAGAACTGCTAGAAAACTGCAAGCTCCACACCATTCTCGATTGTCCCGGCGGCACCTTCCTCGGCGCGGGCGTCAAGACCGTCGTGCTGTTCTTCGAGAAAGGCGCGCCCACCCGCAAGACCTGGTACTACCAACTCGACCCCGGCCGCAGCCTCGGCAAGACCAACCCCCTCAATGACGATGACCTCAAAGAGTTTGTACACTTGCAGGCCAAGGCGAAGGACTCCGAAAAGTCCTGGACCCTAAAGATTGCCGACGTGGATAAGAACACCTTCGACCTGTCGGTTAAAAATCCCAACGCGCCCGAAGAAGCCCCGCTTAGAAAACCCAAAGACATCATCAAAGAAATGGCTAAGCTGGATAAAGAAAGCGCCAGGATACTTGACGGAATCCGGGGGATGCTATGAGAAGCCAGGGCAATAGGAAGTATGAGAAGAATGGGAGTGATGAAAAAGGGCAAAAAGATGCCTCCCATGATTCCCATAGCTCTCAGGAGGGAAATGATAACAAATCAGTGCTATTGCCGCCCCGGGGCGACTATCAAACCCTGCTCTCGTATCGGAAATCCGAAATAGTCTACCAGATAACCTACCGCTTTTGCCGACGGTTCCTGCGGCGCGGCGACCGCACCATCGACCAGATGGTGCAAGCGGCGCGCTCAGGCAAACAAAACATCGTCGAAGGCAGCAAAGTAGCCACCACCTCCAAAGAAATGGAAATCAAACTGACCAACGTCGCCCGGGCCAGCCTCGAAGAATTACTCGAAGATTACCGCGATTTCCTGAAGGTGCGCGATCTCAACATCTGGGACAAAAACTCGCGTGAAGCCAGATTTGTCAGGACTCTCGGCCATCATTCCCAGATTTCCTATGAATCCTATCGCGAATTCGTGGACACCCGCCCGGCGGAAGTCGTCGCCAATATAGCGATCTGCCTGGTTCACCAGGCCAATTATCTGCTCGACCAGCAACTGAAACGCCTGGAAAAAGATTTCCTCAACGACGGCGGCCTGCGCGAACGCATGACCCGCGCCCGCCTGCAAGAACGCGACCGCCAACGCCGCAAAAGGAATGAACCTTGAGACGCTGCCCGACAAAAAATACGAAAAATACCTGCACTGCCAGAAAGGAAATGGCCGCGCTCGACGCCGAGGCGGCGAAAATCCTCGATGGAATTCGGGGGATGCTATGAGGAACGGGTGGAGGACATGCACACTGGGTGAGGCCTTCCACACGGTGACAGGGAACACGCCGCCAAAGAAGCAAGCTGAGTTCTATGGCGACTGCATTCCGTTCGTTAAGCCGCCCGAACTCACTGACGGGTGGATCACTGGGGCAGACGACAATCTCTCTGAAGCGGGCGCCGCAGTGGCCCGTGTGCTTCCACGCCACAGCGTATTGGTTTCTTGCATTGGGAATCTTGGCAAGACCGGCATCGCCGATGTACCAGTGGCCTTCAATCAGCAGATAAACGCGATCCTCCCTGATGATTCGAAAGCTACCCCGATGTTCGTGTTCTACTGGGCGCTCTCGCCGGGCTTCCAGCAGGAGCTTCAGAGCCGAGCCGGAGGCACAACGGTGCCCATCGTCAACAAGAGCAAGTTCAACCAACTCACCATCCCCCTCCCTCCCCTCGCCGAACAGCAGCGGATCGTGGCGATCCTCGATGAGGCGTTTGCGGGTATCGCAACGGCGACCGCCCATGCCGAGAAGAACCTCGCCAACGCCCGCGAACTCTTCGAAAGCCACCTCAATGCCGTCTTCACCCAAAAAGGTGACGGGTGGGTGGAGAAGACGCTGGGGGAAATTGCCGACTTCAAGAATGGTTTGAACTTCACGAAGCGCAGCAAGGGCGAGAAGATCAGAATTGTGGGGGTGAAGGACTTCCAGTCGAGCTACTGGATTCCCATGGATGACCTGGAAACCGTCCAGATTGAAGGGGTGTTGAGCGAAGCCTACACGCTCAAGAAGCACGATATTCTGACGGTAAGGTCAAACGGGAACAAGCAGCTCATAGGCCGCTGCATTCTGGCCGGTGAGCATCCAGGCAAGGTTTCTCACTCTGGATTCACGATAAGGATTCGCACTCATTCTTCAGATGCTGAGCCAAAGTATCTTACTCACTACCTCAAGTCCGGGGGCGTTCGCGAAATGCTCGTCAAGTCCGGCGGTGGCACGAATATCAGTAGCCTGAACCAGAAGGCGCTCTGTAGCTTGCCGGTTCGCTTGCCAGAGAGGAGAGAGCAGTCACGAATCGTCACGCGCATTGAAGCCATCAAAGCTGAAAGTGTTAGACTGCACTCCCTCTACCGCCAGAAACTCGACGCCCTCGCCGAAATCAAGCAATCGATTCTGGCGAAAGCATTTGCTGGCGAACTGACTGCCAAAGCTGATAAAGTGCTTGCGGAGGCGGGTAGTGAGAAGTGAGAAGTGAGAAGTGAGAATAGCGAATTGCGGAAGATAATGTAAGATAGCGAAAAGCATGATCGCGCCCGTGTGGTAATCAGACAGATCGGACAGATCTGACAAATCTGACAGATCGGGTGAACCGGGCGTGCGATGGGCGAATTTAGCATATGGGAGGGCATTGGCAGATGAGCAGACTTCGGCCTAGCGGGGGGTATCGCACACTTTGCTCGTTTCAGACGGCAACGATTATCTATGACGCTACGGTCTGGTTTTGTGAGAAGTTTGTTGATCGCCGCTCGCGCACGGTGGACCAGATGGTGCAGGCGGCGCGGTCGGGCCGGCAGAATATCGCCGAGGGAAGCCGTGCCGCCGCGACGTCGTCGCAGACGGAACTTCGGCTGGTCAATGTCGCACGCGCGAGCTTGGAGGAATTGCTGCTGGACTATGAAGATTTCCTGCGTCATCGCCGCCTTCCTCAGTGGACGCCGGATTGTGCTGAAGCCGCGGCCGTGCGGGGTGTCCCCCGGAAGTTCAAGGCGGATAGGACAGATTCGACGGATCTGACAGATCTTTCCGATGAAGGCCGCTGGGCGCTGTACGCTCGCTGGCTGGACCACGATGATGCGGCGGTTCGGGCGAATGCTTTGCTCTGCCTGATCAACCAGACCAACTACCTGCTGGACCATCAAATCGCAGCACTGGAAGCGCAGTTCATCGGCGAAGGCGGCTACAGCGAACAGCTTGCCGTGGCGCGATTGGCGGAGCGCAACCGCAGGAAAATTGATCCGGCTGGCCGCTCTGATCCGGCGGATCGCATTCCCGAGTGTCCGCGCTGCGGCAAAGCCATGGCGCTGCGCACGGCCAAACAGGGCAAAAACAAAGGCCATTCATTCTGGGGATGCTCTGGATACCCTGAGTGCAAAGGAGTCGTCACGCTATGAACGAAGCGGAAACCCGCGCGGAACTCATTGATCCTGCCTTGCAGACCGCTGGCTGGGGCGTTGTGGATGGCAGCCGGGTCCGCCGTGAGGTCATTACGCTGGGCCGTCTCCAGGGCGCGGGCAAACGTGCCGCACAGGACATTGCCGACTATGTGCTGGTGTATCGCGGCCAGAAGCTGGCGGTCATTGAGGCCAAACGCCGCGGCCTGCCGGATACCGAAGGCGTAGGCCAGGCCAAAAAGTACGCGGAGAAACTCCAAACCCGTTTCGCGTACTCGACCAATGGCGAGGGCATCTACCGTATCGACATGGAGACCGGGGCCGAGGGGTATGTCACAGAGTACCCAACGCCCGACGCACTCTGGGCCGATACCTTCGCCGAAAAGAATGAGTGGCGCAACCGCTTCGCCGCCGTGCCGTTTGAGGACAAGGGGGGCGCCTGGGAGGCGCGTTACTACCAGCACAACGCCGTCAACCGCACTTTGGAAGCCATTGCGGCGGGGAAGGAGCGCATCCTGCTGACGATGGCCACGGGAACCGGCAAGACTTTCATCGCGTTCCAGCTCGCCTGGAAACTGTTCCAGAGCCGCTGGACGCTTGGCAGGGATGCTAAACGCCGCCCGCGTGTCCTGTTCCTTGCCGACCGCAATATCCTGGCCGATCAAGCCTACAATGCTTTCTCCGCCTTTCCCGAAGATGCCCTGGTGCGGATTGCGCCGGACGAAATCCGCAAGAAAGGCCGCGTACCGAAAAACGGCAGTATCTTCTTTACCATCTTTCAGACCTTCATGAGCGGCATCGACGACGAAGACAACCCAAGCCCAAACTTTGGCGAGTATCCGCCGGACTTCTTCGACTTCATCGTCATTGACGAATGTCACCGGGGCGGGGCCAACGACGAAAGCAACTGGCGCGGCATCATGGAATACTTTTCGCCTGCTGTACAACTCGGTCTCACCGCTACGCCCAAGCGCGATGCCAATGCCGACACCTATGCCTACTTCGGTGAACCCGTTTACATCTATTCGCTGAAAGAAGGCATCAACGACGGCTACCTAACGCCGTTCAAGGTGAAACAGATCGCCACCACGCTTGATGATTATGTGTATACCTCCGACGACGATGTGATCGAGGGTGAGATTGAGGAGGGAAGGCGTTACACCGAGGACGACTTCAACAGGGTCATCGAGATCAAGGAGCGGGAGAAGAAGCGCGTTGAGATCTTCATGGACACCATCGATCAGGGCCAGAAGACCCTTGTCTTCTGTGCAACGCAGGTCCATGCGCTTGCCGTGCGCGATCTGATCAACCAGATGAAGGCCAGCGCCGAACCCAACTACTGTGTGCGGGTCACGGCCAACGACGGCGCGCTGGGCGAGCAATATTTGCGCACCTTCCAGGATAACGAAAAGACCATCCCCACCATCCTGACGACTTCCCAGAAACTGTCCACCGGCGTGGACGCCCGAAACATCCGCAACATCGTCCTGATGCGCCCCATCAATTCCATGATTGAGTTCAAACAAATCATCGGGCGCGGTACCCGCCTCTTCGACGGCAAGGACTACTTCACGATCTACGATTTCGTGAAGGCGTATGAACACTTCAACGACCCCGAATGGGATGGCGAACCCGTAGAACCAGAGCCTCCGGAGCCAATGCCTCCAGGGAATCCAGAACTTCCAGAGCTGCCGGAAGTTCCAGAGCTGCCTGAACCCCAAAAACCGCCTCGACAGAAGATCAAGGTGAAGTTGGCAGACGGCAAGGAACGCACCATCCAGCACATGATGGCGACAACTTTCTGGAGCCCGGACGGGAAACCCATGTCGGCCGCCGAGTTCATCGAGCGGCTGTTTGGCGATCTGCCCGAGCTTTTCAAAGACGAAAACGAACTCCGAAAGCTATGGAGCCGCCCCGATACCCGCAAAGCGCTCCTTGACGGTCTTGCAGAGAGAGGCTATGGCGATGAGCAACTTGGTGAGGTCAGCCACATGATCGATGCCGAGAAGAGCGACTTGTACGACGTGCTGGCCTATATCGCCTTTGCCCGCGCCCCCATCAGCCGCGAGGAACGGGTCAACGCCCACAGAAGTCTCATCTTCTCTCACTATGCGGACAAGCAGCAGGAGTTTCTCGACTTCGTCCTGGGTCACTACATCCAACAAGGAGTTGGCGAACT
>Ga0255394_10030_pt1 | contig 20436 bp, 10 predicted proteins | sample ANMaggSeSYBR01D3_FD_182112 | JGI IMG/M metagenome (GOLD analysis project Ga0255394, IMG submission 182112) | Sediment cell enrichment communities from methane seep in Santa Monica Basin, California, United Staets - ANME aggregate JGI... | ecosystem: Environmental > Aquatic > Marine > Cold seeps >...
GCAGTTACAGAAGATGAAGGGGCAGCCGCTGGATAAGGCGACAGTGGAAAAACTCGCCGGCAGCCTGATCAGCAAGAAGGAAATAGAATTGCTGAAAGAACGCCGGGCGGTGGACAGCTCGTATCTCACCAAAACGATGCAGTTTCGGCTGAACTGTTTTTATGACAGCGAAGGGTTGGCGGTGGCGATCCGCGCGTTAGAGCCGACACCGATCCCCGTGGAAGATATAGGGTTTCCCAACGACGTATGGCAGGACATTATAAAAAAGCAGTGGGGCCTGGTGCTGATGACCGGTATCACCGGGGCGGGCAAAAGCACAACAATCGCCTCGCTGATAGACCGGATCGCCGAGACCCGCGCATGCCATATTATCACCCTGGAAGACCCTATCGAATACCGCCTGTCCAGTAAGTCGGCCCTTATCTCTCAGCGAGAAGTCGGCCGGGATGTGCCAGGTTACGCCCGTGGGCTGCGGGACTGTCTGCGCGAGGACCCGGATATTATCTTCGTGGGTGAGATGCGCGATCGTGAGTCGGCCAGTTGGACGCTGACCGCGGCCGAGACGGGACACCTGGTATTCTCAACGCTTCACACCCGCGACGTCCGCGGGACGATTACACGCGTACTGGATATGTTTCCGCCGAATCAGCAGGACGAGGTGGCCAGCCAGTTGTCGCTGGGACTGAGCCATATCTTCTGCCAAAAACTAATCCCCCGCATAGACGGCAAGGGCCGGGTGGTGGCGATGGAAATATTAAATAACACTTATGCCCTGTCGAACCTGATACGACTGCGGAAGATGGAACAGGTCTATACCTTTTTGCAGACCCGTACCAAGGACCTGCCCGATGAACGTATGATAACGCTGGAACGCTCGTTGGCGATTCTGGTTAAGGACGGTAAGGTCTCGCCGCTGGAGGCGGAAAAATGGGCCAATCACCCAACGGCTTTCTTCGACGAGATGAAAAGGCTCCAGCAAGATCGGCAACAGAAGAAATAGTTGTGAGTTGTGAGTTGTGAGAAAGAGCGAAGAGCGAAGAATAAAAACGCCACGCAAAGGATAAACACAACCATCCCTCGCGCGGCGTTGTTGTCGATGCCGGCTCACAGTGATCCGGCGGATAGTCCTCCGGTTTTAGCGAACTTTAGAAACTGGAAAGCATCCATTCACTCGAAAGAATCGCGAAATCCTCTATGTTCACCACACAATTCTCATCGAAGTCGCCGATGATATCGCACGGGCGATCCTCACTATGGAGCCAATTTGCCAGGAACATCCAGAAGTCATCGATATCCACATTATAGCTTCCGTCGGCATCCGCCTTCAGTTCATAGCCGATGGAGAATGCCGTGTTGCTTCTATCGGAGATATGCGGATACGACAGCGAGCTGACGCGGACGCGGCAGTATGTCGAGGTCGGACTGATGACCTGCCATTCGTGGATGCCGTCGTTGGCCGTATTCGCGGCGAGAACAGACCAGCTTGATCCGTTATTACGGCTGATGTCGATCTTCACATTCCCGGTTATGTACGATGAGGTCCAGACAATCTTTTTCGTGTCACCGATAAACCAGACCTCTCCGCCGTTGGGAGTCTTGACGGTAATGTTACGATCGAGAATCGCAAAGAACGAATCGCTCTCATCCGAAAGACCGGAGTCACTGATACGAACCAGGCACTCCTTGGAAGCCTTGCTCACGATGTCCCAATGATAGGACCCCGTATTTATTACGCTGTCCTCAATCGTACGCCAGATACCGTCTTCGATCCTAAACTCAATCTTGACATATTTGTCCGCTCCACCGGACGTCCAGGTGATCTCTTCCGTGTCGCCGTTATACCATATTTCCCCGCCGTTGGGTTGTTCCACAGTGATATGGGACTCCGCCAGGGTAAAATACCGATTGCTGCGATCGTTCACACTGGGATCGGCCACTGAACTGACCTTGATCAGGCAGCGACTGGACGGGACTTTGGCCGAGGCCGTCCACAAGTATATTCCGTCATCCGCGGTGCCGGTCGTAATCGTGGACCATAAGAGACCGCCGTCCCGGCTGACCTGAATCGCGACATTGCCGATATGATTTTCGGAGGTCCAACGGATATTATAATTGTTTCCGATATACCAAACCTCGCCGCCGTTGGGACTGGTAACGGTAATCCTGGGAACAATTTCCGCCGCGGTCGTAAAGGTCCAGTAACGGCTCGCGGTGTACTCACCGCAAATATTGTACGCCCTGACTAACCACTGGTAAGTCGTGCCATAATCCAGGGGATCGAGATTCCATTCACTGATATCCGTCTCTCCGAGTTTGGTCAACTTAAAACCATATATCCCCATCCACACCTCATAATGGTCAACGTTCGTGCAATCGTCCCAATCCAGATCGGTGTTGATCGAGACATGCGTAGCCATATCCGCAGGCGTGGGATTGGACGGCACACTGGGATTAATGCACTCCCCGATCTTGATTTGATAGGAACCGCTCTTGCTATAATCGCTCGCATCGACTTTCCAGACGACCAGGCCGTAATATCCGTACAAGGGGACTGTAGCGGTAAATGACTCGTCGCCCCCATCGCCATTGGCATTGGCATTGGCCAGGTACTCACTTTTTTTGCAATAGGTAGTATCATGATTATAGAGACTCATCCCCAGGTCGCAGTCGCCGGAGAGTTGTTCGAGCTTGAAGATATAGTCGCCTGCCGGGTTGAGATAGATTTCATAGACATCCAGCACATTATAAGACGCCTTGTAATAAGGGCCGTTCGTGCCTTTATCGACTTTGACGCTGGTGTCTTCTTCGATCCGATAGCCGGCTGTGTTGGCGTTGGCGTTAATCACGCCGGCGTAATAGGTGCCGGCCTGGACCTTATTATCGTTCACCAGGACAAAATCGATCTTGCCGCTGATTTCCTGGGACCATTCCAGGTAATTCGCACCGAATCCCTGCTCACTACCCGTATAATCGTTCCGATCCCACAGGCGAAGATCGTAGTTTGCGTAGGAGCTACTCGGTAAAATGCCCACGACCGACATCCATTTATCGGGGTTCTCGTTCTGCACCACGAAGGAAAATCCATCGTTATTGTAATAATGGGGTGCCGGGGCACAACCCCAACCGTCTTTCTTGGGAGGGGCCGACCGGGCAATAGGAACATCGTCACCCAACGCTTTGGGACTCCAGACGAATTGATGACCCCAGCAATTGTCCGATTCGTTGGTTTCCCAGACATCTTCGTCCACATCGAGTTCGTAATAAATCGTGTGGCGTCCCCCCGTTACAGTTTTGTAACTTGGTTGATTCAACCGATCAGCCACTTGACCCACAGCCAGCCACTGACTGGTGGAAAAAAATTGTTCGCCATCGAGATAGACCTTCATCATATTCACCGGGGTCTTAGAATCACCATTGTTGATCCAGGCCCAGTTGTAATAGGTATTATCCGTATTGCCCGGCAGGGTTGCCGTAACAGGACACGAACCGGAGGTGGCCCCACCGGAACTACGAGGCACAATGGGGAAACTCCAGCCGGACGGGGTAGTATCGGTCAGGTTCGGCAGATTCGTGGGCCGGTCTTTAATCCATAAATCCGGGTTCCCGTAAAGGTTCCACTCAAACATCTGCCACCAGGAAGTGTCAAAGCCATAGAGATTATACATATCTCTCAGTGCTCGTTGATGGGAATAGCCGACACTGGAGCGGCCCCCGGTTAAGGAAATCGCCCGTTTACAGAATAAATAGTCCACACTCGAACAGCGCCCGTCGCTGACTTCATCCCAGCCGTGGGTGCCAAAAGCAATTCGGGTCGAACCGACAAAGGCCACCGCTCCCCGCTCCAACAGCCGCCGGCCCAGATTATTCACCTCCGGATACGCCGTCGAACACGCATTCGAAAAGACCACGGAAGGATAATCGTCGTTCAAATAAGCACAGTCGTCAGGACTGTAGAAGTATTTTTCAGGACCACAGGTCGGATGGCGTTCCTGGAAATAAACACCATACTTACTTCCGTGACCGGCCAGGTTCACGAAACCGTACTTCCCGCCGCCCCAGACCGACCGGGTGATTGTCCGGGTCATGTCATATTCGCTGTATTTGGGCGAATTCCAGCAGGGCCCCTGTTCATAGATTCGGTCAGGGGGATCGCCCGGATCGAGTTCATTATTCAAAATATAGGTTTTCACCACGGCGTTGTCTGTATCGCTCCAGAAATACGCACCCGTCATCAGGTAATTCAGCTTATAGTTATCCACCTCGGTGGAATATTCGAACTCCGCCGATTTCAGGCAGATGTCCTCCACGATATACGGGTCGCCCCAGGGAATCCGGCCAACGTCCACCTCGGTCGGAAATTGCACGTTATCCACACCCCTCTGGCCGTACATATTATCGCCATTCGAGTTCCATGAGGTACTGTCGGTTCCGGTCAGTTCGGCATAATAAATATCCGTAGGGACACTGTCTCCTTGCTGCCAGGGCGTGGTATTATCATCCGGTCCGTCCGGGCCGTTGGGATGGGTATGCCGAAACGGCACATCCGCGATATCACCGATCAGGCATACTTTGGTAATGTTGTACGAAGCAAGATAAGTTCTCAGCCAGTTACGAATTTTCTCTGCGCGATCCACCCCCCAGGAATTCGTATCAAGCCATTCCACCGTCCTCACATACACATTGCGACCCTTACACGTCTCCCATCGGACCAGCGGATCGACCGCATCCCGCAGGGTCTCCGTCGTAATAATCACAAATCCCGCAGCGGACAGGGTTCCATCCAGCATCGGCAAACCCGCATCATACCATTCCCGGGCCTCCTGGTAATTTTCAATTAAGCCCTCCGCTCGTTTCTCCACCTCCGGCAGAAACCGCTCGTTCATTAACGCCGCTTTCGCCTGAATATCCTGCGAGGGAGAATAGGTGATAATCACCTCAAGGTCCATACACAGAGATAACACTCCACTCTGCGGCTGGTATTGGAAAGGAGTAAAGCGAATCTGCACTAAATCATACTTGCGGTAACCGCCTTTTTGGGCGAAGCGCCCCATCTCCGCGGGATACTTCGCATTCGTGGAATAGGCCTGGTTGACAATCTGCTGGTATTCCACTAAGGTCATCCTGACCTTTTCCGGCGGGGCGTTGACAGCGTTGACCATGGGGGCCGGCACGATATTATAGACCCCTTCCATTTCCAACACTTCGATGGGGCGGGTTCGTACCTCTTCAATCTTCATACCCGACGGAATCGCGATATGAAATATCTTCGAAGGCAGTTTGGGCCAACCCGGTTGCAGAATTTGCCCGAATCCCTCCATGTTAATCTGTTGAAAATCCTCGCCCGACTCGACGATTTCAAATTCACCGGCTTCCAGGACATACCGATACTCCTCGCCGTAACCGGTCGTTGGATTCGCCAGTAAGAATAACGCTACCCCCAGAATGATCCCCCACATTACCCAACACGCTGTTGCTCCAAACTTTCGATCTTGCATCTTGACCTCCGGTAACACCCCACAAGTTATTCAATTCCGATCTCCTGTGCTATATAGTACGACCATATAGCCTATCGCTCTTTTTTTTTGGATATGCGTTCCTCCCGTATAAATCCCATAATAATTCTTAGATAAGTATAGTGTTCACGATTGAATTTTCCCGTTAGTTCGCGGGTAAACAATCTTACGACAAGATGTTATGGTTTCGCACACGAGAATTCCCATACGCAATGCGCATAACATAAAAAAAAACATCACGGCACAGAAGTAGCTTTGCCTTTGATCGAGACGAGACTTATGCTTGTTTATGTTTATATGAATATAAACTTTAGAACCATCACGCCCATTGTAAGCTAACCTTATGGCATTGTCAAAGGTTTTTTATATTATTTTAATTCTATTTATTCTATTTTATCTATCTTAACCCCCAGTTGTGGGACGTTGTTAATATTTTAGGCACAAAGGCACGAAAAAATAAAATATATACGCAACATGTATCGAAAATCCATGTCATTTCACATTTTTATGTCGCATTTTTGGTGCCTTTGCAGTCTTGTTTGTAGAAGCGCTTTCTTATGGAGCATGGAACAAGGTGCAATCGGATGCTGATATTGTAAAAGCAGTTGTCAACGGCGATCGAGCTGCCTACGCGAAGCTGGTCGAACGTTACGAGCATAGTGTTCGCGCAGTGGCGACCCGGATTCTCGGTGATGTCCATGCCGCTGAGGACGCGGCACAGGAAGCCTTTGTCAAGGCCTACGAGAAACTGGGAAGTTTACGCAAAGGCTCCGCGTTCGGCGGGTGGCTGCTGAAGATCGCCCGGAATGAAGCATTGACTATAGTTCGACGGCGATCATATAACCGCGAAAAGGTCAATCTGGATGAACTGCACGTACCCTCGCGAGATGGTCAACTTGACGATGAATCGCAAATACTGCTCAAAGCAGTAACGAAACTGCCAAAACACGAACGAAACGTTATTATGCTGCGGCACTTCACCGGACATACAATCCGAGATATTTCCGAGATTACCGGCCGGTCGGTCGGCACCATAACCAAACAGCTCTCCCGTGCCCACGCCCGTCTGCGGCGGCAGTTAAAGGAGCTGGAACTATGAAACACGAAAATAAACTCGAACAAAAACTAAATCAGTTGGGCCGGAATATTTCAATGGGCCAACCCATCGTAAATCGAGTTATGCTGCGTATTGCAGATGTACAGACAACTCGTATTCAATATGTCCAACGGATAAGGAACTTAGTAATGAATCATCCCAAAATTAAATGGCTTGGCCCTGTGGCTGCAGTCATAACCATAATAATTATAATGAGCGTTTTTAATCCAGGCAAAGGAAGGGGGATTGCCTGGGCGGAGGTATTAGAAACCGCCAATACAATTAACAAGGTACATTTTGTTTGCATAACAGAGAGAGAAGATGGAAGCAAGGATACAGCCCAGTATTGGATGGATTTGGTTGCTTCAAAATATCTCATTTCCTGTAAATCGTCCGGTTCAGAAGCGTATCAGAGATATGACGGCGTTGAAAAGATACTGGAGGTCTATGATCCAAAGACAGGCACCATCAGACAGGAATCAGTAGGAGAAGAACTCGCAAAAATAATCTACCCTCAAAATGATGTTTTTCTTGGTTGGTTGATGAAACTTTTTGCACATGCCAATCTTGCAGAGAGTAAAGACTGGAAAAAGGGCCCCTCGGCTACTCCGGACCATACCAAATTTATACTGGATACAATAACGCCTGATAAATATAAGATGAACGCATCCATCGAGGTGGATAAAGCCACTCGGCGACCTGTTGTTATGATAATCCAGGGTTTTATGGGTGGCAAAAAGACTAAAGCACAGATTGTCTTTGACTATCCGGCGACTGTCCCTACTACTTTTGAGGAGATTGGTATTGAGGTAAAGGTAAAGGCGGCAGTTAATTTTGATGCACTTAAAATTGACGCACATCATATACAGGGACGACTGGTCAACAGCCGTAATCAACCTGTGAAAGGTAAGGTATATTTTACATTTTTTACAAACCAAATTGTAACGGCGGAGGACGGCACGTTTCAGGTGCCCATAAATGAATATTTTGCCGATTCAAATACTAGATTGGGTATAGCCTATGATTTGGATCGGAAGCTGGGGCGTTCTTTCCTGTTGAGTGCCCCAGATGCCAATAAGATACTTACGATAGTACTGGAACCGGTGGCGAATATAACCGGACATTTAGTTGGTAAGGGCGGCAAAGGTGTTTCCGATGTCGATCTAATGGTTATTATTAACGGACTGGGATTAGGGCAACCCCCATGGGAGGAAAAATATTACTCTGATGGGAAATTTGAAATAAGAAAGGTTCCAATAGGAGTACCAATGAGATTGAGCCTGAACAAACCAGGCTGTTTTAAAAGTATTGATTTACAAGACATCAAATCGGGGGAAGTTTTGGACCTGGGTAAGATTTTACTTAAACCATCTTCAGGATATGAAGGCATTAAATGGGACAGGACGATTTCAGGACAAATAACCGATGAAAACAATCTGCCGGTTTACGGGGCCAGATTGCATTGCAGTTTTCCAGGAAAGATGTTGGAAACGCAAGCCAACAATAAGGGGTTCTATCGTATAGAAAATTTGCCTACAGATAAACAAATTACTTTATGGGTGTATTATAAAGGATATGGCCATAACAGTTTTAAAATAGGGCCAAAAATCGAAGGAAAATTCGACCTGCAAATTTTCCCGCAGGGATATAAATTATACAATAAACCTGCGCCGGGCCTTCAGGTGGAAAGATGGTACAATCCAGAACCTTTGACTCTGGAACAACAACGAGGCAAGGTAATATTACTGCATATAGGCATACATATAGAAAATTACCATCAGTATATAAAGAAAGTGCAGGAGATGTTGACCAAGTATCAGGATCGTGGTTTAGTGCTGATTGCGATACATAAGGAAAAGAAAGCAGGTTGGCCCGCTCCGGTTACTACGGAAGACATCTCAGTGTATCTCAAAAAACATAACATTAATTTCCCAGTAGCATTAGATCGGGCAGGAGGTGTGACTTACACGGAATATGGCGTTAAGGCGGATCCGGCAATGTATCTGGTTGACAAAAAGGGAGTGCTGCGCTGCTCTCCTACGGAAAATAATCTGGAACAATGGATTATTCAACTACTTGACGAAAAGTAATTGATAGTATTATAATAGTATCTATGGCTATGAAATTTAATATTACGAAAACGGAATTGGCGGGGGTGTTGGTGATTGAGCCGGCGGTGTATGGGGACAATCGCGGGTTTTTTCTGGAGACGTTTAACCAGAAACGCTACGCAGAAGCGGGGCTGGACAGGCAGTTTGTGCAGGATAATCATTCGCGCTCCAGTCGAGGGGTACTGCGAGGATTACATTATCAACTCAAGCATCCGCAAGGCAAACTGGTTATGGCGATCAAAGGTGAGATTTTCGATGTGGCAGTCGATGTCAGACGCGGTTCGCCAACGTTCGGTAAGTGGGTGGGAGTGAACCTCTCAGAAGAAAACCATAAACAAATATTTGTGCCGGAAGGGTTCGCGCACGGATTCTGTGTGCTCAGCAAAACAGCAGACGTCGTCTATAAATGCACCGATGTATTTACGCCCGGTGACGATCACGGGATATTGTGGTCAGATGAGACGGTCGGTATCGACTGGCCGATCAGTGAACCAAGCCTTTCCGAAAAAGACGCTGAAAATCCCCGCCTGGCTGAGGTCGATGCGAACCTGTTGCCGGTTGTGGGTGTATGAGTGTACGGGTGTATGGGTAGAAGAGTAAAGGGGTAGAAAAAATAACGTGGGCTGAAGAGCATCCTACATGTTGCTATTGTTGAGTTTGGAAAGGTGTTTTTCGTGCAGTTTCATACTGTCCACGTCGCCAACGTATTCCGGTATTACTTCCTTGAGCAGGCTGATTATCTCGTCCCGGTTGTCTTTTGTGTCGGCGACAGCCAATAGCCGTTTAACAGTATCGTTCAGCGCGGCTTCGTCGGCTGGTACGTTCTGCCAGATATGAATCTTGGGGTGTCTGGTGGCCTGCATGTCTTCGGCGTCCATCGCCAATTCTTCGAATAGTTTTTCGCCGGGCCGGATGCCGGTGAATGTGATTTCGATGTCCTCGTCAGGCTTGAACCCGCTAAGGGTTATCAGGTTGCAGGCCAAATCGATGATTCTGACCGGCTCACCCATATCAAGGACGAAAACCTCGCCGCCATGTCCCATTACCGCGGCCTGCAATACCAACTGGGAAGCCTCCGGAATAGTCATAAAATAACGGCGCATTTCCGGATGGGTTACCGTTACCGGTCCGCCGTCGGCGATCTGCTTCTTGAAAATCGGGATAACACTGCCGTTACTGCCCAGAACATTACCGAACCGTACGGTAACAAACCGTGTCTTACTTTTCTTGTTGAGAGACTGGATCGACATCTCCGCCAGCCGTTTGCTGGAACCCATAATACTGGTGGGGTTCACGGCCTTGTCGGTAGAGATCATCACAAAACGCTCAGCACTGAATTTGTCCGCGGCGGCGGCGACGTTCCGCGTGCCTGCCACGTTGTTCTTGACCGCCTCGCCGGGATTGGCCTCCATCAAAGGAACATGTTTATGGGCCGCGGCGTGAATTACCACATCAGGTCGATATTGACCAAACAATGATTCCACCCTTGGTTTATCACCGATGTCGCAGATATGAGCCCTGATAACTATGTCAGGGAATTTGACTCTCAACTCCCGCTCGATATAAAACAACTCATTCTCCGCCTGCTCTATCAATAAAAGCATCTTCGGCACAAAATGACCCACCTGGCGGCACATTTCCGAACCAATCGATCCGCCTGCCCCGGTAATGACCACTACTTTGTCCCTGAGAAAATCGCTGATCAGGTCAAGGTCAAGCGTAACCGGCTCCCGGCCGAGCAGGTCGTTGATGTCCACCTCGCGCATCTGCGAAACCCGGACCTTCCCCGAAGCAATGGCAACAAGGTCAGGTACCGTACTAAAACGCAGATTTGTTCCCTGGCAATGTTCAATGACTCCGCGTAACTGTTTGTGGGAGGCGCTGGGCATGGCAATCACGATTTCGTCCACACTGTGCTTTTGGGCTGTTTCCCTGATCTGTTCGACCGCAGCGAGAACAGGCACTCCGTGAATGCGTACCCCGTGCTTTCGCCAGTCATCGTCGATAAAACCCACGACATCGTAACGCAATACAGGCATCCGTTGAATCTCGCGAAGGAGTACCTCACCGGCATTGCCTGCACCAATAATCAACATGCGAGTCAGCCGTCCGCCAGAGGTCGTCTGGGTCTCTTCGTAATACAATCGGATGGCCAATCTCGCCCCGCAAATAACAACAATCGTCGCTACCCAATCGATTAACATCACAGTGATCGGTACATTCAAAAGGTCTAATTCAGCTATCCACCTCCGGGTTGTGGGGATGTAGTTCGAGATATACCAGCCGATAACAATAATTACCGTACTCAGGTGAGAAGCCTTGATGATGCTCAGAAGGTCCGATACGCTTGCGTAGCGCCACCAGCCCTTGTACTGGTGGAACAGGCCAAAAACACTCAGCTTGACTGTCAAGACCAACAATAACCATTTCAAATACCGACCGGGAAACCAGTCTCCCACTTCCATGTTGCCCGCTACGATGAAAGAAAGAAACAACGCAATAGTAAAAAACAGCACATGAGCAAGAATGATTTTTATCTGACGGAACCAGCCGCTCCGGTTTGCAGACTCTGAAGGAAATTCAGTTGGACTTTTAATATCTTCACTCATATTGGTACTTATCGGCCGAAAAATAACGTTGCTTTACGTTATTAGCTGTGGCAAAGCAATAGTTGATGTCGGTTCTGACGCAGAAAGCGGCGATTACGAAAAAACAGCTTGCCTTTCAATTGAGGCCGCATTATATCAGGGATATATACAAAACGCAAAGCTGAATTGTTCGTAACATTATGTGCGACATAGTGTTCTCACCTGGAATGAATATAATCGCCATTGGTATAAATTATGCGAATTCATATCGCCATACTGAAACGGCCCTATTTGAGCCTGATTCTGACGGGCCAAAAACGACTGGAATGCCGTCTGACGAAAACATCCTGTCCACCCTTCGGCCAAATCGCCGGCGGCGAAAAGGTACTCTTGAAAGAATCAGGCGGCCCGGTACGTGGTCAGGCGGAAGTAAAAAAAGTACTTTTTTTTGAGGACCTGACGCCTGACAAGATCGATTCGATTTATCACAATTATAACGACCAAATACGCGGCGCAGACGAATATTGGCAGGGCCGACGAAATTGCCGTTATTGCACTCTGATATGGTTGAAAAATATCAAGTCCTGCGATCCCTGTAAATTGCGAACCCGTGGTATGCGCGCCTGGCTGATCTGTGATGAGCAGGAAATAAAAAGATTGAGAAACTCATAAGAGTTCACCGTCCGGCCGATATGTTTTTCCTTTTTGTGTCTTGAATTCAACAGTATTTGTGCCATAGCGTAATTTACACACCCTGCCCAGCAATGAACGGATAACCACCCTCGAAAGCTGTCCGTTATTCCAGCTAATATCGACTTCAAAGCCGCCACGTGTTCGCAGGCCCCTGACAGACCCCTTCGGCCAGGCGCTCGGCAGGGCCGGCAGCAAATGAAGCTCACCCGCGTGGCTTTGCAGGAGCATCTCGGCAATCCCTGCCGTACCACCAAAATTTCCGTCGATCTCGAACGGTGGACAATTATCAAACAGATTCGACAATGTTGATTTTCTTAACAGCAATAAAAGATGTTCGTAAGCCTTATCCCCCTCCCGCAGCCGAGACCAAAAATTAATTATCCAGGCCCGGCTCCATCCATTACGGCCTCCGCCACGTGAGAGCCGATATTCCAGCGACTTCCGGACCGCTGCGGCTAACTTCGGCGTACCCGATAAGGTAATCTGATCGCCCGGATGCAAGCCGTAAAAATGCGACATGTGTCGGTGGCCCGGTTCCGGCTCCGCATAGTCCTCTATCCACTCCTGCAATCGGCTGTCTTTTTTACTGATCTGTAGCGGCATCAATCGTGCCAGGGCTGTTTTCAACTCGTTACAAAGCTCCGTATCAAAATCACCGTTCGGACCGAGAATCTCAATCGCTTCCAGGCAATTAGTAAATAAGTCGTGAATTATCAGCAAATCCATCGTTGCGGCATAAGTGAACTGCGAGACCGTTCCGTCAGCCTTGCGAAAACGATTCTCCGGTGAATGCGAGGGATTCGTAACCAGCCTGCCGGCCATCGGCATTCCTTCAGGCACCGCCACTAAGAAATCAAGCAGAAAACGCGCCGCCCCCCTCATCAGCGGATAGGCCCGCTCGGCCAGAAACTTCTTATCGCCGCTATAAAGATAATGTTCGTAGGGATGTTGGCAAAGCCATGCCGCCCCCATCGGCCAAACACCCCACACACCGTCAGCCGGCGTTGTGAACCCCCACACATCACTCAAATGATGAACTACCCAGCCGCTGGCGCCGTAGTGCAGCTTTGCTGTACGATTGCCGGAATCAACCAGCGATTCCATAAAATCGAACAGCGGCTCATGACATTCGGCCAAATTACACACCTCCGCCGGCCAATAGTTCATCTGCAAATTAATGTTAGTATGAAAATCACTGTTCCAAGGCGCCTTCATGTGCCTGTTCCATAAGCCCTGAAGATTAGCCGGAAGGCACCCGGGACGCGAACTGCTCATCAATAAATAACGGCCATATTGAAAATATAATGCCACCAACGCCGGGTCTTTTCCGCCCTGCTTTACGGCCTCCAGTCTTTCATCCGTCGGCAACCTGCTTACATCAGTCCGCTCCAGGTCAAGAGTAACCCGCCGAAACAACTTCTGATGATCTCGAATGTGCCTTCCCCGCAGCGACGCGTAATCTTTTTTATGCGCCTTATTCAGGTAGTCCCGGCAAAGGGCCTTCGGATTACCGCCAACCTTGTGCCATTTCTGATAATTTGTCGCCCCGGCGATCAGAAGTGTTACGGCATCGGCCGCTTTTACAGCTACCTTTTTCCCTTGTGCCGTTACGGTCCCGCCTTCATTAATAATCAGAACGTGAGCCTCGAACTTTACCCCCTGCGGGTCGCACCAACCAGATAATATCAGCTTATCAGGGGCTACGGCTTTCGTCTCGAAATTTTTCTGCCGATCCAGAGTTGCCTCAAAGCTGATCCGGCCCGGCTGGTTGGAACTTATCCGCATAACAATAACATCATCCGCCACACCGGCGAATACTTCCCGCTCGAAATTTGCCGTACCCATCTTGTAACTAACCCGCACAATCCCGGTATCCAAATCCAGTTCCCGGCGATAATTACTTGCCTTTGCGTCATGATGAAATGTCAATCGAAGATCGGCCAGGCTCTGATATGACTTGATCCGCTCCGGTATGCCCATCATCTTTTGGCCGGCCAGTTCTGTCGCTTTTTTGTTTTTGCCTTCGAACAACCATTTTTGTACCTGCGGCAGTGCCTTTAGTGCCTCCGGATTAACCCTGTCCCGCTTGTGTCCGTCCCATACTGTGTCTTCGTTGAGTTGCAGGCGTTCCTTTTCCACGCCGCCGAACACCATCGCTCCCAATCTGCCGTTGCCCACAGGCAACGCCTCCACCCACTTTTGGGCTGGCTGATCGTACCACAGGCTTAACGGATTCTCGGCCCTAACGGCGGTACTCACCAATGATAAAAATACCAGTCCCGTCAATAAAAGGTATGTTTTAGGTCGTATAAACATTGTTCAATTCCTTCGCTCAAATGGCGGGCATGGCCCTCCCTACAGAAGAATCCCCCGATTTCACATCGGGGGCTGGTAAAGAAACCCCGCTTGACAGCGAGGGCTAATAAACGCGGCGCCCAAGCCCACCCTACAAGGCTTGTGAAAATTCGTAATGTCTTATTGTTAAGTATGTTACATCAATTTGTGTCGTATGTTCAATATAATATTAAATTTTAGGTATTTTTTTATACAGATTTTTAAAAAACCTAATAGAATGTTAGCGAATTGTTATGAAAAACACCAAAGAATTTATTACGAAGATATTTTTAGTAGCTTTACTGCTCTATATGTTTCTCCTGAGTATCGGCCTTATGGGAGCGGCATTCAAAGGGTTCGGCAGGGAATTTGCGGAAAACCTTATCAGGACGACCTCGAACCCGTTTGTCGGCCTGTTCATCGGTATATTGGCAACGAGTCTGGTCCAAAGTTCGTCAACCACGACATCGATAATCGTCGGCATAGTAGGCTCCGGCGGGATGGCTGTCGGAAACGCGATACCGATAATTATGGGGGCCAATATCGGCACCACCGTTACCAACACGCTCGTGTCATTAGGGCATGTGAGCCGTCGGGAAGAGTTTAAGCGGGCCATGAGCGCTGCCGCCGTCCATGATTTTTTCAATCTTATCTGTGTTGCTATATTGTTTCCGCTGGAACTAATTACGAGATTTTTCTGTGGAAAAGGCTTTCTCGAGAGAGGCGCTATCGCAATGAGTGCTTTGTTCGAGAACGCGGGCGGAATAAAATTTGTCAGTCCGCTTAAACTAACTACCGAGCCGGTGGTACATTTTATTCAGAATGTTGTTCAGGCATTAATAAAGTCATCAGCCGCCGCTAATATTGTGGTGTTGGTTTTGTCGTTTTTGATACTGTTTTTCGCGTTATTTTTCATAGTTAAAATAATGAAGTCGCTTGTCGTAGAAAGAGCGGAGATCATTCTTAATAATGTTCTCAACAGAAGCAAGCTCGCCGGGTTTGCCGCGGGGTTGGCTTTTACGGCTATAGTTCAGAGCAGCTCAATTACCACTTCCCTGCTGATCCCTATGGTGGTCGCCGGCATTTTTACGGTTAAGTCAGTGTTTCCCATTACTCTCGGAGCGAATATGGGGACAACCGGCACGGCCATATTAGCATCTTTCGCCACGGGAAATCCGGCAGCTATTACTGTCGCGTTTGTTCATTTTCTGTTTAATCTGACAGGGATCGTATGTATTTATCCGATAAAAGTGTTTCGAAGGATCCCGATAAAGCTTGCTCTGGGGTTAGGAGAACTGGCTGCCAGAAAAAGAGGATACACGTTTTTTGGCATAATAGGCGTCTTTTTTCTGCTGCCGGCGTTATTGATATTTATCTATAGGCTATTTTGTTAAGGAAAGAAAAATGTTCGAGAATCTTTTAAGTTTCTGGAAAGGCAAAGATTTTTTAACTCAGGTCTTCGAGGAATTCAAGGCCATGCTGGATAAGTCGGAGTTTATGTTCACGACCGTCTGCGACTGCCTTGTCAGTGATGCTCAGGAACCGGAGATCAAACAGAAAATCTATGATATCGACCAGGAAATAAATATTTTACAAAAGAACATACGAAAAAGAATAGTCGAGCACCTTTCGCTTCAGCCCACGGTCGATGTAACAGTCTGTTTGCTGTTAATGAGCATAGTGAAGGATGCTGAAAGACTGGGCGATTACTCGAAAAACCTTTTCGAGGTAAGAGAACTTGCGGGAAAACCGATAGATAAAGAATTGTTTGCAAAGTATTTTGACGAACTCGATAAAGACATAGCCAATTTGTTCAAAAGAACCAAAGAAGCTATAATGGAATCAAGCGACAATAAAGCGGAGTCGTCGTGGGACTACAAAGCAAAAATAACAAAGAAATGCGACAGTATCCTTGAAGAACTGACTATGAGTAACCTTTCTGTGAAAGAAACTGTTTGTCTTACATTGATCGCAAGATACTTTAAGCGACTCGGCGCCCACCTGACTAATATTGCCACGTCTGTGGTTTTGCCGTTGAGTGACCTGGACTACTTCGATGAAAAAAGACGCCATGATTGAAGATTATTGGCGCATTATACCCCTTGGGGTGATTTTCTGCGCTGTCGATTCAGCTAAGTATTCCCGACAATGGTGTATGAAACAACATAGTGCATTTATTAAGCACAATTGGTATAAGCCCCCCATCAATCCGCCTGCCGCAGCCAGTTCTCGGCGAAATATGCAAAGTCCGACATATCAACTGTTCCGCTCATATTAAAATCACTACCTTCGCACCAACTCGGAGCCACACAGCCACCGTCATCATCCCGCCAGGCTGCCAGAACTGCAAAGTCTTCGAGATTGACCTTCCCATCGTCATTTATGTCCGTCAGTTCGCCGGGGCTGTAATATAACACATTCAGTTCCGCCATAGTCGTCCAGGGACCTTCGTTCACCTCCGATAGTGCGACCAGACGAACATATTGGCCCTGCGTAATATTGAACAGTACCGTTTTCTCCGTTTTGTCCGCCACGAAATTCCCACTCGCTACCGTCACAAGCTGTTCCCAGTCGGTACCGCTGGTACTGACATAAAACTCATATTCGTCTATCATGCCGTTTTCACTGCCGGCTTCTTCATCCTGCCGGGGCAAATAGCGGAATCCGCCCAGTTCATAAGAATCCCCCAGGTCAATCTGTATCTCATGCGGATGTGGCGGGTTTTCCGGCCACTCGGTATGCCAGATAGTATTGGGATCACCGTCGAAACTATTTATCGCTAGCCCATCTTCGCCTTCTGTCTCTTCGCTGTCAACCCACAAGAGGCTCCAGCCGTCTTGCGGTATTGTCAGCAGAGGTACGCATGATTGGCAGCACGTCAGTCCGGCGCAGTCGCAATCGTATTCCGGATAATGACCTGTAAAACAGGAAGAACAACAGCGATAACCCTGGTTTTCACAGGTTGCCTGAGTGATTATCTTCGAAGAATAACCGTCCAGCGTTACCGGCCAGGTTATCAGGTTGCCGTTTAGATCGACGTATTCTTTACCTGGAATCGCGTAATCATTATAAGAAAATTGCCGCGAAGTCGGATCGGTATTTATCAATATCATAGAATATTCACAAGGGTCTATGGTTGTCGATTGAGCGACAAACCTGGAATGCAAATCCTGACCATGAGCATCCTGCCATTCAGTTAGACTGTAGTATTTCAACGGATGACCAGACCCCCGTTCACTGACAACCTTGCTTGAATCTCTGTTCGAATAGATGTTATAATCGTGATCGGCGAAGTCCTGAAAAAAGACCGGTTCCCTGTAATCGTTTATCACCACAAGGGATTCGTCGATTTTAGAAAAATAGATATTATTTTCAAATACGTTGTCGCAGACGTCGTTTTCCACAATGTTGTCTTCCTGCATACCTGCAGACCACTTGCAATCATATACGGTATTATTCGTAAAAGTATTATTGTTGCCATTGTGGTTGTGCATCCCTAATCGCGCAACAGACACCGTATTATCCGATACCAGCACCCCTGTACTCCTGTCATCGAGGTATATGCCAATTGTATGGGTGTCGTGGTTGCCGGTATTTGTAATGATATTCCGACTTATTTCGTTTCCGTTACTGTCGTATCTGGAGGTATAAATGCCACCGCAATCCGCCAGACAATCGCATGAATTATTTATACAATTTTTTTCAACCAGACTGTCTGGCCCGGTGAACAAAATCCCTATATATGAAATATCGTCCACCCTGTTTTCCCGAATGGTAACATTCCCGCCCGACGTCTGAATTCCGATCCCCCGCGCCGGAAAGTAATGATCAGCCCCTATCATCGCGATATTCTCAACGATGTTGTCGGTGACAACGAGGTTGGAAATCAATATGCTCCGTAAGCCGTTATTAAAGGTGTTTCGGATCGTATTGCCGATAATCTCCCCGGCAGTATCGCTCATACCGGAGCTATTGTATATAAATATACCTGTCCCGACATGTTCCCACGGATTATAGTATTTCATCGACCCGATATTGATAACATTTAGATTGGTGAGACTGAATTTATTCGTGTCGAACAATCCCACCCCGGCAAAACCGGCGTTTCGTATCTCAAATCCGTCGGTCGCGATATATTCTTTGTCCCTGGCATATATCCCGTGCCAGTACCTGGTGGCTTCTACTTTATGGCTTGAGGGATGCGAATCGTCCGGCATCCAGACGTAGAGACTGCCGCTCTCATAATACCATTCACCCGGACTGTCCAGCATCCAGAGCTTGTTGGCTAAGAAATAACTGTCATTATCGGATTCGTCCGACCCCAAAGCGCCCATGGTAAATTTATGGGTAACCGAGTCATAATCGAGGATTTTGAAAAAGTCAACTTTCCATTGGGAGGTCCGGATGTTCATATCCGCGCCGATCAACTGTTCGCTGGTCAAGCCGTGATCAGCGTCATAGACATAGTAATAATCTTCCGTTTGTTGCGATTCCCCGTCCGTCCAGAGAAAAGAGTCATTCGGATGGTGGGCGAGGATCATGTGCTCATCATCCAGAAATACCTGATGAACACCGAAGGAAACCGGGGCAACGTATATATTGCCGCTATGAACACTCCAGCCGGTTATTATTTCCGACACATTTATTAACGGTTTATCTCCGGTGCCATAGCTGTTAAACGTGATCGGACTTCCCATCACGCCGGAATTGGGAACGGTCAACTGCTCGTACCAGACTTCGCCTGCCTTGAACGATATCGTATCTCCCGGAACAAAGTTTTCTCCATTGACTTTGGCTATCGTCTGCCATGGCCCGTTCACACCGCCCTCGTAGCTCGGATAATTACCGTTCCAACTGTCGTTGCCGCCGGTCGCATCGACATAATAATTAACTCCACCGCTTGTCAGCCGCACGTTGTCCATTGCAAACCAGCAGCCGTCAGGCCCCTCATGCGAAACACCAAAAAGTTCTATTCCAATCTTATTTCCAACAGCCGTTGGGCAATCAGTGTCAACGTCAAAATTCAGAATATATTCAGTCCATTCGCTCCGCAGAGCGCTGCCTCCGATATCTATGGTCGTGGTCATAACCACATCCTGCGTCTTTGCCACGGTCCTCGTACCACCGTCATCGTAGTAGAGGGTCATTCTGTAAGTGGCAGTCTTACCGAGGTCTTCCGTTGTGCTTTCCATCCAGCCGATTCTTGCGACTATCATCAGGTTAAATACCTCGCCGGCGGCAATAGTATGATCGGTCAATTGCCATACAGGTGGGTCAGCTACCGGATAAGTAGTACAGGTACCAGCCATCAGATAACCATCCCATGTACCAAGATAACCGTTGGTCTCCACGCCGGAACTCGTAGCCACCGTATCACTGCTCCAGTTGGGCACATTCTCCCAATTGTACTGTTTCACAGTACCAGGCAGCTCAAAGCTGAAGTTCCCCACTGTAACAGGCTGAGCCATTGCTACGCCTACCGACAACATCCCCGCCATAATTGCCAATACCAATGTCTTTTTCATTCTTTTTGTCCTTCTCTTTGTTTTATATTTTTCTCTTTTTTCTTCCGTCTTCTATTCATTCTGTCTGTCGGAGCCAATTCTCGACAAAGTACGCCAGATCGAAAAAATCAACTGTTCCGCTCATATTAAAATCAGCGCCTCCGCACCAACCCGGCTCTACACAGCCATCCTCATCATCCCACCATACCGCCAGAATGGCAAAGTCCTCAAGATTAACCTTGCCGTCTTTGTTCAGGTCCGCCAACTCGCCTGGGCTGTAATATTCATACGCGCCGATGTCCGGTGCCGAGCCACCATAGTCAAGCGATATACCTTCTCCGTTCACTATGTTAATAGCAGGGCTGACTGTAATAGTGTCGGTGTCATAGTTAATGTTTTGGATTGTTGTTATTTTTCCGTTTTCTGTTTTAATAGTATCGCCGATTTCGCCGGGGATGCTCCAGCCGTCGTAGAAATATCCTGCGTCATCTACTTCAAATGAAGTTTGGTTGTTTGCGGTGTTGCTGGTTATGATAGTGAGAAACGCGCCGGCGTCAACCATTGGAGAGGTGGGTTGTAGGGTAAAGTCACTATTTG
>Ga0255394_10031_pt1 | contig 20380 bp, 19 predicted proteins | sample ANMaggSeSYBR01D3_FD_182112 | JGI IMG/M metagenome (GOLD analysis project Ga0255394, IMG submission 182112) | Sediment cell enrichment communities from methane seep in Santa Monica Basin, California, United Staets - ANME aggregate JGI... | ecosystem: Environmental > Aquatic > Marine > Cold seeps >...
CGTCCGGTCGGACGTAGATTGTTACCACATCGCAGGCGTCCTTTTCACTATCAGAGACAGAAAGTCGCAGTTCATAATAGCCTGCCGCCGTGAACATCGCAATCGGGGCTTCGGCCGTATTACAGGGATCGAATGACACACCGTCCGGACCGGACCAGGTATAGGTCAAAGTCGCCGGTAACGTTAATCGTACCGTCGGTCATATTGAGGGTTCCGGAACTGTCGGGGCCTTGAGCAAATTCAATATTCTTATGGACGGTTACAAGACCGCCAGACATATTGAACGTACCCGCCCCATTATCACCGATGATAAACATCTGTTCCCACCAATTGCTGTCATTGGTGCCGGCCTTCACCTCCAGAGTGCCTGCGGTCATATTAATAATACCGGTGCAGGCTACGTTGGCCATCAGAAGACCCTTATTGGCTGTTACTGCGCCACCATCGATATTCAGGATGCCGTCTCCGCCACTATGTCCGACATAAGAATTTTTCGCAGTAGTAAGGGTACCACCGGTTTCAACGGTTACTGTACCAGAGCCGTCGCCACAACCGATAAAAAATTGGTAGGATGTGGCGACATGGCCGTCAGCAATCACCGGCTGCGTTACGCTGGAATCGTTGATATAGGCTTTATCAGCGGCATCCGGTACGCCAGCGTCCCAGTTCGCCGCAACAGTCCAGTTACTGCTCTCGCTGCCGTTCCAGGTAGTATCCGCGAAGGCACCACCGGCCAGACCGGACACCAAAACCAAAGTTACAAAACATGTTAACCGATTTTTTCTTTTCCGGTCCATTTCTCCTGCCCCACAAATTAAGTTGACAAGTACTACTTTCGAAACACTTTCAACAAAATCACACATAGCAACCAAGTGAACAAAATGTTATGCTATTTCACATACACTTCCGTTCCTGCCTATGTTAACTCCCGCATGAGAGAAGGAGGTTTTACCTCCATTCTCTCGAAGCGGAAAGGGTTATCTATGGCAACCACTACGAACTTGTCGGGCTACCTTAATTACAAATAGGGGGACTCGCAACCGATATCCTGCGGATCATTGCAACTGAGCCATTCGCCGGCAAAGGCCGCAAAATCATACAGGTCAACATAGCAGTCCGGAGTCCCTTCAGGGCCGGAAATATCGGATGCTTTCAGCAATCCATCATCAATAACGTCCTGACAGGTTGGATCACTGACTGTGATCGTTACCTCATCAAAAACCTCTGCATTACCGTCATCAGCCGTCAGACGCAGAACATAGGTATCAGCCTCGGAGAATGTCGCGGTGGCGACCGCCGCATCGCAGGGGTCGAATGTTACCGTACCTATACCGCTGACCTTGGACCATTCAATGGCTAATGAAGGATTCGGTTCACCGTCATCTGTGGCTGTACCGGCAAGCTGAACGGCACCGTCTTGTAGCGAGACCGCCTGGTCTGGGCCGGCATCAACCTGCGGGACCAGGTCTCCCATAACCGCGAGAGCCGCGATCTGGGCCTCGCTGATGCAATAGCTATAGACCTTTACATCGTCGATCAAGCCGTTCCAACCGCGTTCCGCTACCAGTTCCTCTTCCACGATTTTCCAACGGGCGCCGATAGAAACCGGGTTGTCGTCGGCCTCGGCCATCATCCCAACGTGATCTGAAGATTCAGCTTCAAACTCGCCGTCAACGTACAGATATGACTTCGAATTCGCGTAGTCATACATACCGACAACATGATGCCAGTAACCATCGTCTAAAAGCTTGACCGAAGTCGTTCTGTTTTGCCAATCCGCGACGCCGTCACCCGGGGTGAAAACGATCGAGCCGTCGCCATGATTCGCGTATAATCTCCAACCCAGATCACCGTTGGCGACTATGACCGGAGAACTGGTAATGGCGAGATTGCCAATCTTAAACCATGCTGATAGTGTAATATCGTACCGCAGGTTATCCAGATTCGGGTCCGCTGCCGATACATTGCTGGTAATGTCCACATAAGAACTTACCGTTGTTTCGCCGGAGGCATAGAACTCCATTGCCCAGTCTTCAACCCAACCGGAGACCCAGTTAGGCTCCGAATCACCGGCAATAACGCCGTCGTTGCCATTGACGTCTAACACATCCGAGCCGCCGAGGCCTTCTTCAAAGTCCCAGTGAGCAATCGGGTCATCGTCCGGTCGGACGTAGATTGTTACCACATCGCAGGCATCCTTGACACTGTCAGAAACCGAAAGTCGCAGTTCATAAAAGCCTGCCGCCGTGAACTCCGCAATGGGGGCTTCGACCGTACTGCAGGGATCGAATGACACACCGTCCGGACCGGACCATGTATAGGTCAAAGTCGCTGGTGGATCTGGTTTGTTGTCGTCACTGACAATGGGGGTCAGTTGAACCGCGGTACCATACAGAACCGACTGATAGCTGCCGGCGTCAACACTCGGCGGAGCGTTAAAATTAACGTCGCCCACTAATGTGGTTTCATCGTTGGTACCGTTATAGTCCATAATCACAGCACCCTGGAAGCCGTAACCGGTAATCAGGCCGCTATCGATATACCCCTGAATAGCCACCGTATCGTCGCCGTCCAGTATCATCGTACCGCCGGCCAAATCAAGACTGCCGTTGGCGGTCATCAACAAATCGCCCGCGGTGATAATACCACCGTCAAGTTGAATTTTGCTGGAGACAGAGGCACTTTTGCTTAACATGATCGTGCCGGCAACGTCAATCGTACCGCCGGTCATATTGAGGTGTCCAGGATTACCACCAGGTCTGTGGTAGGCAAGATACATATCCTCATCGACGGTCACAACCCCGCCCTCCATATTGAACGTACCAACCCCACCGTCACCGATGGTGAGCATCTGCATCCACCAGTTTCCACTAGCGATGTCGGCATGCACCGTCAGAGTGCCTCCGGTCATGTTGACAGTACCGTTCGTAGTTGTATAGAAGTTGGCTATAAGAAAGCCCGCGTCAGCTATCACATCGCCCCCACTGATATTCAGGGTGCCGCCTCCACCGTCCCCGCGCCCGACGGTAAAATTTACCGCCGCCGAAGTAATCGAACCACCGGTCATCACGTCCAGGGTGCAGCCGCTGTTCTCCTGGCCCACAACAACCCTTTGGGCTGATACGGTCTGACCGTTCGCAATTATCGGCTGCGTTCCGGCCGGATCACCAATTAGGCCATAGTCGGTATCCGACGGTACATTGCCGCCGACCCAGTTATTCCCATCGGTCCAGTCGCTGCCTTCGCTGCCGTCCCAGTAAATATTGTCCGCAAAGGTACTGCCAGCCAGACCAAATACCAAAATCAAAGTTGCAAAACACATTAACCAATTTCTTTTTTTCTGTTCCATTTCTTTTTCTCCTTAATTAAACATTACCTGAAACACTACCTGATAGAATCACTGAACTTACATGAACAAAATATCAGTTTATTTCGTAACTGTTCACACTTTTTATCCTGTAAACCCAATTAAAACCCATCTCCTTACAGGATAAAAACTGCGAACACCTACTCACTTTCCATACGCCGATCATTCCGACAAGTTGCTCTATTGCACACACTGAAACGGTGAGTAACTCCAACCTGACAACCTCAGTTATGATCGATCCACTTCACCGCTTCGTCAAAACCCGTATGAGAGAAGGAGGTTTTACCTCCTTTCTCTCAACACGGGATAGTCGCCTACAAAACCACTATACACAGTCATCATCAATGACGTTCTGCATTAAGAACGGTTAGTCCTCATCGGACATCAAGCCATCACAAACATCAGTTTGTGCGGCGGCGGCGAAGGCTCAGCAAGCCGCCAAGACCCAACAAGACCATTGTTGCCGGTTCGGGAATCGCTACCACGATGGTTTTATCATTGCGAGAATCGTAGCCTACCAACACATTGTCGGCAATACCATATCCGGTAATCAGGCCGGCATCGACATAACCCCAGACAGCCACCGTATCGTCGCCGTCCAATATCATCCTGCCGTCGGTTAAATCCATACTGCCGTTGGCAGTCATCACCAAATCGCTCGCGGTGATAACACCACCATCAAGCTGAATTGCGCTGGAGACAGAGGCACTTTTGCTTAACATGATGGTGCCACCAACGTCAATCGTACCGTCAGTCATATTGAGGTATCCAGGATTACCACCAGATCTGTGGTAGGCAAACCACATATCCTCATCGACGGTCACAGCCCCGCCGTCCATATTGAACGTAGAAAGCCCACCGTCACCGATGGTGAGCATCCGTAGATACCACTTCTTGGGGTCGGTGCTGCCGGAATGCACCGTCAGAGTGCCTCCGGTCATATTGACAACACCGGTCGTAGTCGTCTGGAAGTTGCCCATAAGAAAACCCGCGTTAGCTATCACATCGCCACCGCTGATATTCAGGGTGCCGCCGCCGCCACCGCGTCCGACTGTAAAATTCACCGTATCCGAAGTAATCGAACCGCCGGTCATCACGTCCAGGGTGCTGCCGTGCTCAGTCATGCCCACGACAACCCTCCCGGCTGTTACAGCCTGGCCACTCACGATTACCGGCTGCGTTACGGTCGGATCACCAATTAAGGCATAGTCGTCAAGCCCCGGCACACTGCCAGTGTCCCAGTTATTCCCATCGGTCCAGGTACTGCTTTCGCTACCGTCCCAGTAAACATCATTGTACGCAAAGGCACTGCCGGACAGGCCCAAAACCAAAACCAAACTCAACACTAACAAACTTTTTCTTTTCTGTTCCATTTTTCCTACTCCATAAAATTAAGTTAATAAATCGTACTCTTGAAACACTTTCAACAAACACTACACACACGCTAACCAACTGAACAAAATGTTATGTCATTTCCACCTTCCTTTCCTGCCTTCGTTAATACCCGCATGGGAGAAGGAGGCTTTGCCTACATTCTCTCGAAGCGGAAATTGGCTATATTATATAAAACCTCTACACACAAATTTGTCGGTTTCTCTTAAAAGGGGTTCTCGCAATCCTCGTCCTGCGGATTATTGCAACTGAGCCACTCGCCGGCAAAGACCGCGAAATCATACAGATTGACCCGGCAGTCAGGGGTCCCGTCGAAGGTAACGGCTAAATGGGTCCATTCCTCCACCGGCATAGTAGAGGAGGATAAAGCGACTGTACCGACACCACCACATGAAATTCCAATTTTATCTATCAGATTAGTCTTAGCAGCGTTTCCATACAACTCCCACTGCCACATCATAAGATCTATATCCCAACCATTCGACTTGGTCATAAAATGCTGGTACTGTTGCGTTGGCACGGAATCCAGCCAGTAGGCCCATATAGCGAGGGTAAATTGGCCCGTCCCTGCCGAAGGCGCACAGGCCGTTCCGCACTCGATCCCATCTCCGCTGGAGCCGATGTCGAACAAGAGGCCGCCGCCAAAGGTTGGCAGACCGCTGCCCCATTGCGGTGCGCCCAAAAACGTACCATCATAAAGACCACCGGGGGAAGTGTCAGCAGCAATGGTGGAACCATCGCCATCTTCAAACGCCCAGTAGCCTATCAGACCTGTTTCAAGATCCGCATTCGCGAAGCCCGCGGCCAGGCCTATTGCCAACGCGCACACCACTAACATCAGCTTTTTCTTTTCCATCTTTTCGTCTCCTTGAAAAAACACGCAGCAACAAATGATCCGCATAGCGCTATTATGACAAAATACGCGCCTTTTGTGTCGCCATTTCGTATATTTCCCTCGCCATTATGTGCACAACGCTGTTTCAGGCATTACACCACCCTACAGTTCAGACTACTTTTTATGGCCGCTGCCCCGTAGCATATAGAGAAGGTCCGGATTATCGGACCCTGCATACACTTGTAAGTATGTAATCTCATCCGGATCATATGTATTCGCCAATTCCAGTGTTCTCTCATCCACCCAGTTGTGCGACTCGGCATGACCATCGACAAAGCTCAGGGTACTTTTCTTGTTATGCCAGACGGAGATCGGATCCCACCATTCCCAGCCGTCCGGATCGTTGATATTTATTCTATCTACCGGCAGATACCATCCTCCGTCATTGTAACCTCGGGGGGCGTTATGATTTTCCTCGATAAATACATGTTTCCCGGAGGGCATATATACATTATGCAGCTTCTTGGTCCCAAATTGTTTTGCTGGTACACGACCATCCGAAAAGGGACTGACACCAAGAGCATAGGTTATAGAGTAGCTGCGAAAGGGATTATTGGGGGACGGTCGTTTCCGCCAACGCGGGTCTCCCGGACAGTGATATACATCGAGCGCTTTGACGTACTTCCACAGATCCCCCTGTTCGAGGCCTCGGTATCGATCTTTGTCGGTAATATCATCTCCGAAACTCGCGTCCAGCCACACACCTGCTTCATCCTGTGCCGGCTCGACCCACTGTTCCTTACGGCCATCTTGGTTGTTTTGTGGCTCCCACCAGTTGGCCCCTGAGTTGTAGCCAACTGCCGGCCCCACCAACAAACCGTCGTTGTCGTCCGCGTACATCAGCCAGCCCATAAGCAAAGCTTTTTGATTACCGAGACAGACAGACCCTGCCGCCTGTTCTCTCGCCTTGTTGAGCGCAGGCATCAGGATCGCAATCAACAGGGCAATAATAGAAATTACCACCAACAACTCGATTAATGTGAACGCTTTTTTTCTTAACATAACACAACTCCTTAAAAGGTTTATCTGGACATAAACGCCCTATAAGATGATTATAGATACTCTATCGACACAAAAACAACGCCATTTCGTATATATCTTTCGCCATTTAGGGCAGGCAAAAACTCACAGCCAAAATCGAACGGCCGCAGTGGTAAATTACATGACTATTTCTGTCCGTGTTTTTCGCGATATTCCAGTGGGCTTATCCCCTTTTCTTTCCTGAAATATCGGGCTATGTGATCGATGCTGGTAAAACCCAAATCCATTGCTATGCGACTTACAGGCAGATTTGTTTCGACAAGCATACGGGTAATGATTTCAACCTGGACTTGCCTTATTTCCTGATTTATTGAGCGTCCCAGAGCTTTTTGGAATCTCTGATATAACCCTCGCCGTGATATCGCAGCGACCCTGATCACATCGCTGACCTGGATCGGCTCTTTGGCGTGTTGGCGTATGAAGCGTACCGCCCTGACGACCTCGGGGTCTTCAATTGCCAGAATGTCGGTCGATTGTCTTGTAACAATATGTGTCGGCCGAATCACTATCCTTTGCTTCGCCATCTTCTCGCCGTTCATCAGTTTGTCCAGCAACTCCGCAGCTTCGTATCCCGCCCTTTCGGCATTATATGCTACGCTCGATATAGCCGGATGAGACAGTTCGCATAACAACTCATCGTTATCGACGCCGATAACAGCCACTTCCTCAGGTACATGCAGATTTGCGAGCTTACATGACTCAATGATGTGCTTGGCGCGGTTATCGCAGGCAGCCATTACTCCCACCGGTTTTGGCAGGGACTTGAGCCATTCGGCAATACGAATCTGTTCTTTCTGCCAGGTCCGAAGTACCCGCGACTTCGGTTGTTTATAAATGCTGGTTTCAAAACCGGCCTCGGCGATCTTTTCCCCGAACGCTTTCTCACGGCCCTTAGACCACCACATATCATAGACACCACAATATGCGAACTTGCGAAAACCACGACCAAGCAAATGTTCGGCGGCCATATTGCTCATCGAGACCGAATCCGTCACTATGGTGGGTAAATGAAAATATTGCTCTTTGATATGAACAGCGACAATAGTCGGCAAGCCTATGCTGATTATTTTTTCGCTGTCTATTTTTCTCGAGTCACGAATAATAGCGCCATTTGCATTCCAGCTCTTCAGATTGGGCAGAAGTTTCTCCGGGCCTCCCGGCTCGCTATAAAGCAACCACGGACCATGGATACGCGAGTATTTGGCGACCCCACGCAGGAAAGACCTGCCGAACCCACTTGATGACTCAACCATCAATATAACTCTTGGTACATCCATCATAATATCTCAATTATAAATATTCAGTATAATCCCAGGATTTTACGGTTGCGCTGTACGTCGCTTTGGCCGCCGGCGAAATCATCGAAGGCTACATCAGCAACATCAATTAAATGATCGACAATGAACGCCGCACCTTCACGGGCACCCTGTTCCGGGCTTTTGACACAGCATTCCCATTCCAGGACTGCCCAGCCCTGGAAGCCAGCCTCGGTGAGCAGAGTAAAGACACGTTTGAAATCGACCTGACCGTCGCCGAGAGAGCGAAAACGACCGGCCCGTTGGGACCACGACTGATAACCGCCATAGACGCCGACACGGCCCGTTGGTCGAAATTCAGCGTCTTTAACATGGAAAGATTTAATACGCGAACCATAAAGTCGGATAAATTCGAGATAATCAAGCTGTTGCAATACAAAGTGGCTGGGGTCATAGAGCAGACATGCAGCAGGATGATTTTGCGAGACATCGAGGAACATTTCGTATGTAGCACCATCGTATAGATCAGAACCGGGATGTAACTCGTAGGAGACGGCAATGCCGCTATCGGCCGCCTGGTCTAAAATCGGTTTCCAGCGTTTGTGTAATTCCTTAAAAGCCTCCTCAACCAATCCTTCGGGGCGCTGGGGCCAGGGATACACCATATGCCATGCGAAACCGCCGGACAAAACCGGAATACTCTTCAATCCCAGTTTGGCCGAGGCGCTAACTACTTTTTGTAATCGATCGGTAGCCCAATCGGTTCGTTCCTTACTTTTCAGGCCTTCCGGAAAGAAAGGCTGAAAGGCGATTTCATAGGCGGGATGCATAGCAAGAACCTGGCCCTGAAGATGAGCCGATAATTCCGATATTTGCAGGCCCATATCAGCTAACCCAGCCTGTAAGTCATCACAATACGCTTTCGATTCCGCCGCCTTGTCAAGATCAATTACCCGACTGTCCCATGTAGGAATTTGCACCGCCTTATAACCTGAATTCGCCGCCCACTTACCGATATTTTCAAGATTATCATAAGGTGGATCGTCCCTTAGAAATTGTGCCAGAAATATTCCAGGACCCTTTATTTTACTCATGATTTCAGTCTCCTTTTCATCAGTGGAGATAATTTGATATATACTCAATCTTTTCTATTTAATAACCACCGTGAGCACGATCACGCAGAAACAATATCCCAAAAATTAAACAAAGCAGTATCGACAGGGCGGCAACATATCTAAAGGATATAATGCCGCCATAATCATCGGCTGGCTTAATGAGTTGTCGGGCTTGTCGGCCGGTTTCCGATTCGGGAGTAAATCGAGCGATTTCCCGCAGAGCTTTAGATGTTTTGATCTCCGGGAGAACTCCTGTATCGGTAATTTCGGAAATAACAGCGTTCACCTTACTGATGGCGTCATCGATATTTCGGATAGACTCTTTTTCACTATTTTCTTTTATGGCCGGTAATAATTCGGCGCCTTGTTGGATACAGACGATTGTTTCAGACAGTGGTAGTTTGTCGTGGCCGTATGAATCGGTTATCCAGCCCATAATCGGCACAGTGATCAAGCCCACCACCAACATGCCCCAGCCGGTCAGAAGTGAAAGAGCCAGGGCGCCGCCTTTCGGAACACGTTCGGCCGCTATGCCCAGGATAGTAGGCCAGCAGTAGCATACGCCAATATAAAAAACGGTGGCAGAGACAAAAATCGTCAAAGGAAGCTGGGCGTACGTCAACGCCGTCAAACCTATGCCGGCAAATATTGCCGAAGCCAGAAGGACGCCTATTGGCGAGAGCTTGTGAACAACCGGGCCGGCAAAATAACGTAAAATCGCCATTAAGGTACTGCCATAGACAAGGACAAGGATTCCGGCGTTGTCCCCGGCGAAGCTCATGACCTTTTTCATTACCTCGCCCATCCAGTTATTGGGGCCGAGTTCAAGGGAGGCAGTCAATGAAATCGAAATAAACAGCACGATAAACAAGGGCCGAAATAATGTCTCTTTGAACATTTCGCCGAAAGAAACGCCGGATTGCAGACGTTCGGTAGCCGGGAAATTCTGCCTGGAAAACACTATGCCGTAAATAATGGTAGGCACAAAAACCAGGGACAGCTTGAGCTGCCAGGAAGCCATAAAAAAGTTATTCCAGATATTTGTCGGCAGATGGTCTATCCCAAAGGCGAGTAGCCCACCGATAACTATTCCTCCCGGAAACCACATATGAAACTGATTGAGCTTTTGTGTCTTGCGGTTCGGGAAGATGGTGGCGATAAGCGGGTTACAGACAGCCTCGACTGTGCCGTTGGCCAGGGCAATAATCAGAGCGCCCAAAAAGAGCATCCAGAAGGGATTTTCGTTATTTTGCGCCAGGATCATCAATAAGGGGCCGACAATATGACAAACAAAAGAAAAACGTAACAGTCGCCTCATGCCAAGCACATCACAAAGCGGTCCGAAGATAATGATGGAAATGGCGAACCCCCAATTGGCCGCCCCTCGTACCCAGCCGACTTCGGTATTGCTCAAAGCAAAGATGGTCTTAAAGTCCCCTATCATTGCTGACAGAACACCAAATACCACGGAAGTGGAAATCAGCGCGAAACAACTGCCGACAAACAATCTTCGCGAATTATTATTTGTGTAACCGTTCACTAATTCTTTTCCTCAGGTAGGGCGGGCCGTGCCCGCCATTTATTTTCCTTGCCGAAGGCAGGTTAAGTAGGGTGCGATACATCGCACCATTTCTCTTTTTTTTATCTGTGTAATCCTATGCAATCCGTGGTTACATCTTCTCTTCTATTTTCTTTAATTGTTTATGTTATATTTTACATTTTACATTGACCATCGACTATTTTAGTTTGCTTCGCGAATACAATTAAGAATAAGACGAGACATCTCCGGACCTTTCGTACCGACCGCACGCAATTCCCGGGCGCCCTTTTGGTTCATCAGTTCCACTACTCTTTGGGCAAACTGTAAATTTTCAACGGACAGTTCCATAAATTCTATGGGATCATCGCGATATGGAAACAGATCCAGCCCAAACCAGCCGTCATAATTCATCTGGTCAAGAACGTAGATAATACTGACCAGACGGATAAAATTAGCACAACCGGGTGGTATATCACAATCGGCCTGTTGATCGTTATCGTCAAAGTGCGTGTGGAACAGTTTGCCGGCACGCAATACGAGCGAGAACATGTCTTCGATATTTTCCTTGGCGATCAGACTGTGACCGACATCGATGTTGATACCGAAATTGGGGTCGTCAATTTCCTGAACTATGCTCAGAGCCGATGCGGTGGTACCCATCATAATCCATGATCGTGGCTCGAACGGTTTGGGTTCAATGCAGATTTTGGTTTTGTATTTGTTTCGATGCAGATAATCCAATATCTGGCGGACTGACTCCACATAGCGATCATACAGACCAATGTAATCGGTTTGCAGCGGGAAATCATTTCCGTCAGTGGCCGGCCATAAAACACTGATGGGGACATCAAAACGGGCCCCCATATCCAAGGCCCATTTGACACGATCCACCGCGGCGGACCTGACTTTCGGATCGGTATCGCCCAGTGCTCCGAATTTATATTTTTTTTCCGTCCAGGTATGGCCGCAGAGTTGTACCATCTTCAAATTATAATCACCGAGTATTTTTTCAATTTCATCGGCGTTGGCGTCATCGATTTCGGTGGGAACGTGCAATTCAATTCCGTCGATACCCTTGGTTTCGCCGCAAACTTTGATACGTTCCAGAACGCCGACTTCGTCGCCAAATCCATTCACATTGAAACGGTCTCTCAAGTTGGTCATCCCCCAGATACCCATACTTATCTTATTCATTGTTATCTCCGATAAAAATTAAATTGTATTCGATAAACAGGCTAAACAGCGATGAATGCTTTCAGGTTATCATCAATATTACGATTAGTGTTTTGCATTGCGAAAGATTCGATATCTCCGGATACTATCGGTACGGTTGCCCCGATTTGCGTGGCAACGATAGCCCCGAGAAGGTTGCCGTATGCACAAGCGGTTCGCAGTGATTCACCGCGCAGAATTTTGTGAACGAGCCCGGCAGTAAATGCGTCACCAGCGCCGAGAGAGTCAGCCAAATCAATTTGGAAACCCGGGATATAGACTTTCTCACCTTCCTGCGAAACAGCAAAGGCGCCCCGCTCTTCCAGAGTTATCAGACAATATTGTAATGAATATTTTTCGATAATCCTTTGGCAGAAGCCGGGAATAGTTATGTCGTCAATTTCGAGCATATCCCCTAACTGGCGGGCCTCCGTTTCGTTCAATTTCAGAATATCGGCATATCGCAGGGAAAAAGCGATGGTCTCCGGGGAGTAACATTTTTTTCGCAAATTTATGTCCAGTATTTTCAAACTGTCCGGTGAGTACTCCAAAAGTTGCGACAGAGTTTCTCTCGCCGTATTATTGCGTTGAATAAGGGTTCCGAAGTACAGACAATCGGCATCGAGAACCGATTGCAACAAATGATCATGGCATTCGATAAAATCGTAGGCTACATCCGGAATAATTACATAATTCGGACTGTTATTGGCGCCGAAGCTGACCTGAACAGTGCCGGTTGGTTTTTGTTCGTCCCATTGAAGATATTGCGTATCAAGCTCCATCGCAGCCACTTTGTCATACGCCTCTCGGCCCAACGCATCGCGTCCCAGCCGACTGACCATCAGGCCCTGATCACCCAAAGTATTGACCCGATAGGCAAAGTTAAACGTCGCTCCCCCCAGGACAGTGCTGTCCGAAAGGATGTCCCACAGGAGTTCACCAAAAGCAATTATTTTCTTTGACATATTCATTCCAGGTGAATGTACTATTTTTGGGATTTCTGCCAATCGTTCTTAAATGCCGCCAGTCCGGCATCTGTCAACGGATGCTGAAACATCTGGAAGAACAGATTTTCCGGTATTGTTACAATATCGACGCCGGCCCGAAGACAGGACATTATATGATTTTGCGTTTTCATACTGCCGGCAATAATTTCTGAGCACATCTTATATTGCGTCCTGACTGCTGCGGCATCTCTGATGAGAATGTCGCTTTCGTTAGCCACGGCATCGAGGCGACTCAGTACGATACTGGCAAACGTGGCGCCGGCCTTCATAGCCAAAAACGCCTGCGTTGTGGAAAAAATCATGGTTACGTTAGTCTTGATATTCTCCTTTTGTTCCAGAACGGGAACGGCTTTCAGGCCTTCTACTGTCATAGGAATCTTGATAACTATGTTATCAGGAGTATTCGAAGCGATCTCTCGGGCTTCGGCAATCATACCTTCGGCATCTTCAGCCATAACTTCCGCGCTAACAGGACCGGAGACAATCTTGCAGATTTCCTGTACAACTTCCAGGAATGGCCTGCCGGTCTTGGCAATATGACTGGGATTGGTGGTAACGCCGTCCAACAATCCAGTATCGTTAGCACGACGAATAGCTTCGATGTCGCCGGTATCCAGAAAAATTTTCATAGTAGTACCTCCTACGTTAAAATTTGTTCCAATCTCGTAATTCTACCATTCCGGATAGCGACCAACGGGAGCGTGGTTTGCCATCCATGCAGAACAGAAAAAGTGGCCATGCCACCTCAAGAAATTATTGATGATTGATTTTCTGTAAACACTCTATATTTACATACACACTTGGCGGATCGCCAAGTTCGCGAACGACCAGACCTGCTCCGGTAAAATCCTCTTCTTCCGTATAGCTGTTAGTTGTGATTACGCACGGAATCCCGGCGGCATGAGCAGCCAGTAACCCGTTACGGCTGTCTTCCACCACCACGCAATCTTCCGGTCGATGGCCCAGGTGTTGCAGAGCCAGATGATATATCTCCGGATCGGGTTTCTTTTTGGACACAACATCGCCCGCAAGAATTATCTTAAAATGGGCTTTACGTTCAGGACCTAACAATCTCTCAACTATCAGATTGACCGCTCGTTCGTTGGACGTGGAACATACCGCCAGTTCGACGTTCGCTTTAATGGCTTCGTCGATCAGACGCGCCACTCCCGGACGAAGAGGCAGTTCGCCATTTTCGATAATCCGCATAAAAATGTCCGTTTTTGACTTATGCAGTTCCCTGATGAAAGAATCCTGGTTCGTAACATCCTCCGGCCAGCCTTTTGCATCGAAATAATATCGCATACGTTCCTTGCCGCCGGCCACTTTCAGAAGTTCCTTATATAGTTCCACATCCCATTCGAATGTATATCCTTTTTGGGCAAAGGCCCGGTTAAAAGCCACACGGTGCCCGTCCCGTTCGGTATCTACCAGAACCCCATCACAATCGAAGATCAAAGCTTTCATCAACTACCTTCCCCTGATTGGAATAAAACACCTTCCAATTGCTTTTTAATTTCGCCCAGAAATCCCGCAGCGTATGTTCCGTCAACTGCCCGATGATCACTGGCGAGGCTTAATGTCATCATTTCACGAACCGCGATACAGTTATCATCCAGAGGCATTACTTGTTTGGTTATTTGCCCTACCCCCAGAATAGCGCACTCCGGCGGATTGATAATCGGAAGAAAACCCTGAATCGCAAACATACCCAGATTACTAACCGTAAAAGTCCCGACACTTTGGGGTTTCAGGATGCCTTTTTGTGCTCCCTCTGTATTTTGTCGGGAAATTTGTGCTATTTCCGCTATGTTTTTTTGATCGGCGTCCGGGATCACCGGCACAAGTAATCCCTCTTCAACGGATACAGCTACTCCAATATTGATATTTTTCCGTACGATCAGTTTGTCGGCTTCTATGTGGCCGTTAAGTTTTCTATAACTGCTCAAAGCTGTTGCGACCGCCTTGATTATAATGTCGTTGACAGTCATTTTGACAGTGGAATTACCACCGTTTTGTTTCCGCCAGGCCATAGCATCGGTCATATCGACATCAATAGTCAGATAAAAATGCGGAATGTTTTGTTTACTATGGGTTAGCCGCTCGGCAATCTTTTTCCGCATTTTGGAAAACGGAATTTCCTGATCTTCAGACAGAACGCCTGTTACATCGGAACGCAGGCCGTTATTTTTAGCAGCCGTATCGGGTTTATTTTCAGATTGCGCGGAACCGCCGGAGGCCAGGGCAAGAACATCCTGTTTGAGAATCCTGCCGTTGGGGCCGCTGCCTTTAATCAGGCTCAGATCAATGCCGTGCTTTTGCGCCAGCTTACGGGCCAGAGGCGCAACGAATATTTTTCCACCTTCGACTTGTTTATCTTCACTGACAACCGACGCAGCACCCCTGACTTTAGTTTTGGTAGTCTCGCTTGTATGCGAAACTGTCGCGAACGCTTCGTTCCATTTTTCCCCTCGTTGGCCAACGTAGGCTATCGGAGAAAAAACTTTCGCTTCATCTCCCTCGTTATAAAGGAGTTTCAGGACAGTTCCGGCCTCGAATGTCTCCACTTCGAATGTCGCTTTATCCGACTCTACGATAGCGACCGTATCATTTTTGGCAATTACGTCATTTTCCTTTACTCGCCATTCGACAATGACTCCGGCCTCGATATCCTGACCAATTTGCGGCATATTAATTGGTTTCACCATCCATTATTCTCCAGACGTACTTCTTACCTGTTTTTCTTCCTCGTGCTGGGTGCCACCTTTCCGCCGAAGGCGGAGAGGTGCTCTTTAACTGATTTACTATCATTCATCATTGATCTTGTAGTTAAGTAGGGTGCGATGTATCGCACCATTTGTTTTATATTCTCTTCTTTTTTCTTCTTCTTTTCCTTTGTTATCTTCTGTTCAATCTATTCTTCTGCATTCTAAATTCTAAAGCCGTCAGCCTGCCTTACCTGCACTACCGAATAGTTGGATATTTTCTTTAACTGCCTCTTTTAAATCTTCATATTGTGCCCGCAGAACGGTTAACGGATTGTATTCTTCGGATTTTTGATGGTAATAGTTCACAAAGGAATCGATATGAACATGCTTGAGTTGTGTGGAGATATTTACTTTGGCACAACCCAGGGCGATACATCGGCGAAACACCTCATCTGAAAGTCCGGTCCCGCCATGCAGAGCCAGCGGCACATCGATTCGTTTGGCGATTTCCTCCAGACAGTCAAAGGCGATTTTGGGTTCTCCTTTGTATAAACCATGTGCCGTGCCGATAGCCGGGGCAAAACAATCCAATGACAAATCCAGGCAAAACTTTTCAGCCTCGTCCGGGTCGGCCAAATGGGCGTCCTGTTCTTTAACATGAATATCGTCTTCGACACCGACAATGGCTCCCATCTCAGCTTCGACACTTATATTTTTCGGCTGGGCCATATCCACCACCTGACGGGTCATAGTTAGATTTTCCGAGAAAGGTTTCGCAGACGCATCGATCATCACCGATGTCCAGCCGTACTCGATACAGTTTTTGATGACTTCAATATCTTTACAGTGATCCAGATGAATAGCGACAGGCACCGGCGCGGACCCTGCCAGTTCTCTGTACCACTCTGCCATTGGCCGATATCCCCAAAAAAGAACGGTTTTTACGGAGGTCTGAATTATCACCGGAGCCTGCAATTCTACCGCGGCATCGACAACCGCTTTCATGGAGTTATAATCCAGAATATTAAAGGCGCCCACGGCATATTTATCCTGCCGGGCCTTTTTCAACATTTCGTTCATATTTTCCACTGCCATATCCCTATGCCCCCACATAAACCGATTCTTTGACCTCTGCGACAATATCCTCCACCTGTGGCACACAGGCACTTTCCAATGCAAGATTAAACGGAATATGAGTATTCCTGCCCGCCAGAATTCGGACCGGGCCATTCAAATAATCAAACGCCTCTTCCTGGATAATGGATGCGATGTCTGAGGCAACGCCGCCTCTGCGAATCGCCTCCTGTACAATCAGCACATGTCCGGTTTTCTTCACCGATTCCAGAATCAGTTCCTTATCCAGCGGTACCAGACTGCGGGGATCGACAACTTCAACATCTATACCTTCCTCCGCGAGTTTCTCTGCTGCGGCAAGTGATCGCGGCACCATATTAGACCAGGCAATTATCGTAAGATCACTGCCCGGCCGTTTTATATCGCCCCTGCCGATTTCAATCAGGTATTCTTCACGGGGTACAGGCCCTTTCGTCATATACAAGAGTTTATGTTCCAGAAAGATTACCGGCTCATCACTACGGATGGCTGATTTCAGTAATCCTTTCGCGTCGTAAGGGGTTGATGGCATCACCAGTTTCAGGCCTGGAATGTGGTAGAACATCGCCTCCAGACTTTCGGAATGCTGTGCTGCCAGGCCGTTTCCGACGCCTCCCTGTGTTCGTAAAACAAAGGGAACTTGCCCTTTGCCGCCGGTCATAAATTTATACTTGGCCGCCTGATTAATCACCTGGTCCATCGCCAGCATGGCGAAATCGATAAACAAAATCTCCACTACCGGATGCATACCGGTTATAGCCGCACCAATCCCGGCACCGACAAAACTGGCTTCGGAAATAGGTGTGTCGATGACACGTCGCGGCCCGAACTCATCCAGCAGCCCCACACTGACTTTGTAAGAACCGCCGCGCTGAGCGATCCCTTCACCCATCAAAAACACCGTGGCGTCTCGCCGCATTTCCTCTTTGAACGCCTCGTTCAGCGCTTCGCGGTACATAATTTCCCGTTTATTTTCTTTGATCATTAAAAGCCCTCCGTCATGCAGCAAAATTCATCCAGAGACATTTCCGCACATTCTTCGGCATAGGTGATAGCCTGCTCCATTTCTTCTTCGATTGTGTTTTCTATGGCGACGATCTCCTGATCGGACATCTTCGCTTTTTGGGTCAGATATTTCCTGCCGATCTTGACTGGATCGTGTTCCATAAAATAATCCAGTTTCTCTTTGGGCATATACGACCCCGGATCGTTGACATGATGACCACCGTGGCGGTATGTGGTCGCCTCGATAAGTACAGGCCCTTTTCCCTGACGGCATTGACTAACGGACTGCTGGGCCAGTTCATAGACTTTCAATACATCGTTTCCATCGACGTGATAACTTGTAACACCGTAAGCCTGACCGCGTTGATGCAGTTCGGTTTGGCGGGTCGAATCTTCGATTGGAGTGGACACGGCATATTGATTATTCTCGATAACAATAACAACCGGCAAATCCCATATTGCCGCCAGGTTCATTGACTCGGCAAAAACTCCGTTGTTGGACGCCCCGTCACCGGAGAATACTACTGTAACTTTATCCTGATCGCGCATTGCCGTCCCAAGACCGGCCCCCACAGCCAAGGGCAGATTCCCGCCGACAATGCCGTTAGCGCCTAAGTTCCCGGTTGCCAGGTCGGCAATGTGCATTGAACCGCCAAGCCCCAGACAGTATCCATTCAGTTTCCCGAACAACTCGGCGACCATCCGTTTGATATCCGCTCCTCGAGCAATGCAGTGCCCGTGTCCGCGATGCGTACTGACAATATAGTCTTTCTGTTCCAGGGCCGCGCAAACACCCGTAGCGACAGCTTCCTCACCAAGATAGGGATGAAAGTAACCGCGGATCAGTCCCTGTCGATAAAGCTGAGTACAGCGCGACTCGAATATGCGTATCGTATATATGGTTTTATATAGATCGATCAAAAATACTTTTTCGTACACTTTCAACTCCGTAGAATTAGCCCTTGCTGTTAAGCAAGGGTTTTTATTAGCCCCCGATGTAAAATCGGGGGATTCTTCTGTAGGGTGGGGTCTTACCCCCCGCGGTTTTCTATAAAATCGGGTGCCACCTTTCTGTATTTCAGACTTGTCCGCCGAAGGAGGAGAGGTGCCCTTTAACCAATTTTTCTATCATTCGTCATTGATTCGTTATTTTGTTTTCTTCAATTTATCATTGTCTATTTTATATTTTATATTTTATAATTACTTCCCTTCCTGCAGCCAGACATACAGACCGGGTGATCCGAAATTATACGGTTTCCCCATGATGTCAATGTCTCCATCGCCATCCAGATCGCCTAATCTCGATTCATGGTTGGCTTTACCGACGTCAATTATCTCTTGCCTGAATTTTCCTCGACCATCTCCCCAGAGGATTATCGTTTTGGCATCGGCACCTGCCCCGGGGCGTCCCATCTCGGCAACAAAAATATCCAGATTCCCATCTGCGTTGATGTCGCGCACCTCAAGGCTGTGACCGTGGATGATTTTTTCGATAAGCTGATGCTTAACCCACTTATTATTCTTCCATTCATACCACTCCACCGGCCCGTTGCCGTCTCCGGGACCGATTACCACCTCGGGCCGTCCGCCGGGAATCAACTGTCCAACCGCGCTGCGAGTAAAGGGCCTTTTGCAGATCAGGTTCGCTTTATAGTTTGTGCCCTTGACATGTTCGAACCAGAACCCAGCCCCGACAATATCTGCCTTGCCGTCCAGGTTAATATCAGCGACATCCATCCCTTCATGGCCGGGCTTTGTTTTCCACGTGAAGATTACTTTGTAGCTCCAGGACTTGGCCTGACGGGGATTATCGGGAATCTCTGTCAGAAAAAGCTTCTTGGCTCTCTGGCTCCACCAGGCCATTTCGGTTTTACCGTCGCCGTCGAAATCACCAAATCGATTATCGTGCTGATAAGTGGCCTTGTCGTCGGATTTGATAATATGTCGTTTCCATGTTTTACCGGCCTTATAATTTGGGTAAGGATTTTCCCACCACCAGACGCTGTCTTCGCGGTAATCGCCACAGAATACAATATCCAGGTCGCCGTCCCCGTCGATATCGAAGTGATCGCCTCCCGCTTCGATGTGTAAAGGTTGAGTCTCGATAACATAACGTTTCCAGGTTCGGTTTCCGTTATATTTATACCAGACTACCGATGGTGATTTCGTACGTTCGGTTATTACAAAATCATCTGTTCCATCCTTATCGATGTCCAGTACCTGGCTGGCCGTTTGCTCGTTTCCCTTGTTGGGAGCCGGAATCGCCCCGGTTTGGCTTGTGATATATGTCCATGCCGGCGTTTTCCCGAAACTGACCTCTCCCACTGTCAGCCCATATATCACCAGAAAACCTAACAGTAATGTCTTTTTCTTCTTCATTCCGGCTTATTCCTCTCTGTAATCGATTTTATATTTTACCAGGGGCTAATATACCCATACTTAACGCACTAACCTATATGAAAAAAAATTATGTCGCCCGAACGGAAAAACGATATTTATCACCACGATAGATCGATTTTTCCATTTCCAACACCATCTCTTTACCGCAGAATGTAACCCCTTCGACCAACAATGAGGAAATTGGTTTCTCGACGTCAAACAATGTTTTCAGTTTTTCATCTTCGACTATTGTGGCGCTGAGCATTTGGTTGACTTCCGTCAGGGTCAAATCATAAATGGTTTCATACAGATCGTATAAAGATTGTTCTAAATTCTTGTCTTTGATATCC
>Ga0255394_10032_pt1 | contig 19989 bp, 17 predicted proteins | sample ANMaggSeSYBR01D3_FD_182112 | JGI IMG/M metagenome (GOLD analysis project Ga0255394, IMG submission 182112) | Sediment cell enrichment communities from methane seep in Santa Monica Basin, California, United Staets - ANME aggregate JGI... | ecosystem: Environmental > Aquatic > Marine > Cold seeps >...
AGATATCTTAATATAAGGATAGGTCTTTTGATCCTTCAGGAGGATATTATATTTTGGCAGATATTTTTTTATTAAATTATTTTCTAAAATAAGGGAATGTAAGAGGGATATGAAAAAAACGTATCCGAAACCTTGTTTAAAATATTATATGAATCTATGTACGGGGCCCTGTGTCTACAAAGATATAGAGGAAACATATAAAGAAAATGTTGAAAATGCTAAATATTTTTTAAAGGGCAGGGGAGACAAATTATTAAAACAACTGAAAGAAGGGATGAATAGACTCAGCAGTTCTATGGAGTTTGAAAAAGCGATACGCTACAGGGAACAAATTGCAGCCATTGAAAATTCATTGAAAACACAGGTAACGGAAGTTTTGAAAGATATAGATGAGGATGTGTTTGTATGCAGACAGGATGGAGATCTGTTATTTTTGACTATATTAAAAATTCGAGATGGAAAGATCATAGGAGTAAATAATTTAAAGGTGGATTTACTCATAGAAGATGATCTTTTAGTGGAAAGTTTTTTAAGATATTATTCCAATGAAAAAATGCCTAAAAATATAACCTTAGACAGCCTATTTACAGGGAAAAGAGAAATTTTAGAGGGATGGGGAAGACACTTTCTCAATAGAAATCTAAAGCTATATTTTCCTGTATTGAAGAGCAGACGAAAAAAACTTTTAGAGATGGCATATCTTAACCTGGATGAAGAGATCAAAAAATATCACAACCAAAAAAATGTGCTGGAAGAGGGGATGAAAGTACTCTATGAAACACTAAATTTAAATAAATTTCCTAGAAAAATAGAGTGTTTCGATATATCTAATATTTCCGGGAAAGATGCTGTAGGAGCAATGAGTGTAGCTGTAGAGGGAAGGCTGGCTAAAAAATATTATAGGAAGTTTAAGATAAAAACCAAGGATACTCCTGATGACTACCACATGATGAGAGAAGTGATAGGGAGAAGGTACTCCAAGACAGACCAAATAGACCTGCCTGACCTAATCTTGATAGATGGCGGGTTAGGACAGCTAAATGCAGTTGAAGGGGTCTTTATAAGGCTGGGAAAGGATCATTTGGTGGATATAATCAGTATAGCCAAGAGGGAAGAGGAAGTATTTAAGACTGGTGAGACCAGCTCCTATATATTTCCTAAAAATTCAGAATCTCTAAAGATATTGCAGAGGCTGAGGGATGAGGCTCATAGATTTGGAATAACCTACCATAGAAATTTGCGTAAAAAAAGGGTAATATCTAGTGAGTTAGATGAAATAGAAGGGATAGGTCCAAAAAGAAGAAAGGATCTCCTGAAAAGATTTAAATCTGTAAAAGGGGTAAAGGAAGCAGCTTTAGAGGAGTTGTTAGAAGTAGTGCCAGAGAGGATAGCGAGGCAGCTAAAAAAGGTTTTAAACTAACTTTATTTATTTGTTAGAAGTTTCACCAAAATCAACAGGGGGGAGAAAGATGAAAAAAGTATTAGTCATAGATGATGAATTGAGTATTAGATTGTTACTGAGAGAGATAATTGAGGATATCGATATGGAGGTCTTTGAAGCAGAGACTGCCATAGTGGGTTTACAGATGTTAAAAGAGGAAACCTTTGACCTTATCATAATGGATATCCAGATGCCTCAGATGAATGGATTGGATGCCATGAGAAAATTAAGGGAAGTAACGGGTACACCAGTGTTTATTTTGACTGCATTTAGTCATCTAGAGGGTGTGGTGGAAAATTTGGAAGTAGAAATCCAAGGATTCATAGAAAAACCCTTTGATATAGATGAATTAGCTGAAAAGATAAAGAAACAAGTAGAGAATAACAACAATAAGTAATTAGAGAAAAGCTGGAAGGGGCCTAAAAAAAGCTTTGAAAGTAAAAAAAATCTGAAAATCAAGAAAGGAGAAAATAGTGTATAAATATATATTACTTTTAATATTAGCCTTAAGCACTACTGCCTGTACTGGAGTATCCAAGGTAAAGGAAAGATATCATAGAGCACCATTTGAAAAGGAGATAAAAAAAGGAGATTATGAGCTGACTCTCTATAGCATTAATTATCCTCAAAAGTATGAGGAGAAAATAAAATTTTATAATGATTTTGATATCCTCATGAGGAAATTATTGGTTTATGATTCAACGATAAATATGATATATTCTGAGGAGTTGAAAGATGATATTATTCATTTGAAAAATAGCTATATCCTACCAGAAGAGGTACCTTTTTCCAAATCTGCATCGGAACTATCACAGGTAGACAGAGACAATATAGATAAAAGAGTAACAATAAAATTAGATGAAAAAGTAGGAAGAACTCAGCATTATTTAAATAAACAGGTTTATTTTTGGAAAAAAATAATAGTGAGTGATGAGAAATTTAACAGTGAGGTAAACTATACAGAATTAGATAAGGAAAAACTTGTTTTACAGATGGAAGATAAGAGAAAAAAACTATTTAAAATAGTGGAACAGGTCGAATTAAATTTGATTTTAAAAATAGAGGAGCCATATTCTGATAAAAAAAGTGAGTATTGGCAGGAAAAAGATATCTACATAGATAGAAATACAGATTTAACTCCTAAAGTTTTTAAGCAACAGGGGTATATCTACCTAAATGATGTAGAAGATATAGATGTAAAAAAAATAATGGGAAATCAATTAAAATTTGATTCGAAAATTGTAGTAGTGGAGAATAAATTATATGATGGTTATACTATTTCAGATGGGACGTATATATTTTTTTACGGGGGAAAATATAAGGTGAACTATTATGATGGTTATAATTTGAAGATAAAAATAAAAAATGTGTCTTTAAAAGACTTATTGATTATAGATGAGGAATTTTTGATAGATGATTTTTTAAACCCAAAATCTTATAAAGAGAGGCAGGCAAAATAATGGAATATGTTTTAATTGTTTTTATAGTGGGAGTGTTATCATTGATCCTACTGAAGAAAACTGAAAGAAAAAATATAGATGAGATGCACACATTGATAGAAAAAATAGGGAAGAGGGAAGACTATTCGGGAATAATGGACGAACTCAAGGAATCCTACGAAGAAACGGTGAAAACCATAAGGTTTCAAGAGGCACAACTGAATAATTCAGTGAAGGAGTTAAAGGAATTTAAGGAAGAACTCAATGCTACCTATGATTCTCTTTTAAAAAAATCAGCCCAGCTGGAGTATTCCAATGAGGAATTGGAAAAAAAAGTAGCCAATTTATCCAATATAAATGCAGTGGCAAGAACTGTTCTGTCAACCCTGGAATTAGATAAGATCATAGGAGTTATACTAGATGCTTACTTTGTTTTGACAGGGGTAAAAAAAATAGCCATATACCTGTGGAAAGACGGAGAGTTAGAGTTAAAACAAACTAAGGGTAAATTTACAAATACAGGAAATGTAAATTTTTCAATGAAAGAATTATCTAAATATAGCAGAAGTGAATATAAAAATATATATACTCAGATATCTAAATCTATAGAAGCCACAGAGGATGAAAGTATAGTTATTTCTGAGCTAGTGGTGAAGGGCAAGGAATTAGGGGTAATCTACATAGTGGAGGATAAAGAGAAGTTAAGCTATAGCGATGAAGCTACGATTTCAGCTCTGGCTATCCAGGTAGCTATTGCTATAAATAACGCGTTAATATATTCAGAGCTGATAATAAAGGAACGTCTAGACAATGAGTTGGAAGTTGCCTCAAATATCCAGAAGAAATTATTACCCCAGTCATTAGGGGATATAAACGGTGTAGAGATTGCTCAATACTTTAATCCAGCCAAAGAAGTAGGAGGAGACTATTACGATTATTCTCTTTCAGGGGAGAATAAACTCTGGATAACCATAGGAGATGTAAGCGGGAAAGGAGTCCCGGCAGCATTCTTGATGGCTTTAATAAGATCTGTACTGAAAACACTGGAATATAAAGATTCGTATCCACTTGAAGTTTTAACCGATCTAAACGATATTATCTACCCAGACATAAGCGAAGATATGTTTGTAACTATCTTTCACAGTCAGTATGATTTTTTAACTAAGACACTTTATTACTCCAATGCAGGACACAATCCGCTTATCTTGTATAAAGCCAGAACAGGAGAGGTTTTAGAGGAAAATGTCAAAGGGGTAGCAATAGGATTCTTGGAATCCTATGAATATAAGATGGGGAAGGTAAAATTAGAGAAGGGAGATGTTCTTTTATACTATACTGATGGATTGACAGAAGCTGAAAATCCAAGAAAAGAACTCTATGGAACCGAAAGATTGAAAGAGGTTATCGAAAATACTTATGACCTCAGTGCTGAAGGAATAAAGGCTGAACTCTTAGCTTCCCTAAATAATTTTGTGGAAGAAAAGGAACAGATAGATGATATGACATTCGTAATTTTAAAAATCGAATTATAAAAAGGACGTATGTCCTTTTTATTTTTGTTTTTAAACAGTATCATTTGTTTAGAAAACGTGCTAAATTTTTATTGGTGTGCACTTATGACATTAAATCTTGTGTAATTAGGTGGAATAGCTTTGACTTGCTCTTTAAATTTTAGTATAATATAAAAACTGTTTATAGGAGGTTATTAGGTGGAAATTAACTGGATTGACTGGTTTGGTTACCTAGCTTCATTGGTAATTCTTGTATCTTTAACGATGAGTTCAATTATTAAACTTAGATGGATTAACTTTGTAGGATGTATATTGTTTGCAACATTTGGATTTTTAATCCATTCCCTGCCTACAGCATTGATGAATGTTGGGATAGCAGTTATAAATTTATATTTTTTATATAATATTTATAACACCAAGGAGGAGTTTCAACTGGTAGAGGCTGAGACTGATTCTAAATACTTTAATTATTTTTTAAAGGTGAATATGCAAGAGATAGAAAAACAAATATCCAAAGATGAATTAAATGCTCAAAATAAAGGTTTATATATGTTGAGGAATAACAATATAGCTGGAATTTTATTAGGGGAAAAGAGTGCAGATGGTGTCTTTTTTATAAAAGTGGACTATGTAACTCCCAGGTATCGAGATTATAAACTGGGAAAATACTTCTTTGACGAACATACAGAGTATTTTAAAAAGAATGGGATTAATAAGTTGATAACAGAAGGTACAGAGGATTCTCATAGGCAATACCTAAAGAAAGTTGGATTTAAAGAAACAACGGAAGACCTATATATCAAAATAATTTAAATGGAGGTAAAATTCATGTATAATAAAGTAATTGAAACAACAAATTTTTTAAAAGAAACAACAAAATATAGACCAAAATTAGTAATAGTATTAGGTTCTGGATTAGGAAACTTAGTAGACTTTATAGATGAAAAGATGGAGATAGATTATAGTGATATTCCAAATTTTCCTGTATCAACTGTGGCAGGTCATGATGGTAAATTAGTATTTGGAAAAATTGGTGGAATAGAAGTCGTAGCAATGAAAGGAAGATTTCATTACTATGAGGGATATGATATGAAAGAAGTAACTTATCCTATGTATGTAATGAAACAATTTGGGGTTGAAAAATTAATAGTTAGTAATGCTGCTGGCGGGAGTAATAAAACTTATGACCCGGGAACATTGATGTTAATAACAGATCATATCAATGCATTTGGAACTAACCCGCTTATTGGTAAAAATGATGACAGATTTGGACCGAGATTTCCAGATATGACAGAAGCTTATAAGATATATCTTAGAGATATGGCGAAAGAAGTGGCAGATAATCTGGGGATAGCCTACAAAGAGGGAGTATACTTAGGAACGACAGGACCTACATATGAAACTGGAGCCGAGGTAAGAGCATTTACTGGTATGGGAGCAGACGCAATAGGGATGTCTACAGTACCAGAAGTAACCATAGCAAATTATTTAGGAATAGATGTACTGGGAATATCTTGTATTACAAATATGGCTACAGGAATAGCGGAAAAAGCTCATTCTCATGAAGATGTGGTGGATGTGGCGAAAAAAGCTGGGGAAAACTTTTGTAACTGGGTAATAAATATAGTAAAAAAAATAGGATAAACTAAACCCTCTTCCTTCTTATGGAATTCTACGAGTATTAAAATCAAGTTTATTTAAAACTTAATTTTAAATGTAGACCCTCATTAGGGCGAAACCAAGGCAAGAGCAGAGAAGAAAAATTATAATGTTCTTTCTCCCAATTGACGAGTACGAAAAAATTATATTTAATAAATATGATTTTTACGATGTCAAGGGAGAGAGTGCCGATAGGCGAGAGAGGGTAAAATATAAAAGGTTCTAGGAGGATCAAAGTGACAAACTATATTTTAGAAATGAAAAATATGAGAAAAACTTTTTTAGGTGGAAAAGTCGTAGCAAATGATGATATCACTTTAAACATAGTAAAAGGGGAAAAACATGCTATTGTAGGAGAAAACGGTGCCGGGAAATCCACACTGATGAAGATATTAAATGGATTATATACTCCTACATCTGGAACGATATCTTTAAATGGAAAGGCTGCAGATATAAAAGGGCCTGGAGAAGCAGCTAAATTAGGGATAGGAATGGTATATCAGCATTTCATGTTAGTACCTACCCTGACAGTTGCAGAAAATATGATCTTAGGTGTAGAACCGACTAAGGGAATGAACCTTGATATAAAGAAGGCTCGTGAAGATGTAAGAAAAGTATCTGAAAAATATGGATTAGCTATAGATCCAGACGCTATAATATCGGATCTTTCAGTTGGAATTCAGCAGAGGGTAGAGATCTTAAAGATATTATTTAAGGGGGCTAACCTGCTTATATTTGATGAGCCAACAGCAGTACTTATTCCTCAAGAGGTAAAAGAACTATATAAGATAATGGATAACCTTATTGAAGAGGGGAAGACTATTATATTTATATCTCATAAACTCCAGGAAGTATTGGATATTTCAGATAATATCACAGTAATCAGAAGGGGAAAAGATGTAGCAAACTTTGAAACTAAAGATGCCACAAAACAAAAAATTGCCAATGCCATGGTAGGAAGACCGGTGTTATTTACTACTGAGAAACCAGAGGTTACTATCGGTGATAAGATAGTGGAGATCAAAGACTTAAATGTAAAAAATAATAAAGGCCTGCCGGCAGTAAAAAAAGTATCCTTTGACATAAGAGCAGGAGAGGTATTTGGAATTGCAGGTGTAGAAGGATCAGGGCAATCGGAGTTAGTAGAAGCTATGACAGGATTAAGAAAGATTGAATCTGGAGCCTTTACTCTAAATGGTGAAAATCTAGCCGGTAAAACTCCTAGACATATTACATTAGCAGGATTAGCTCATGTACCGGAAGATAGACATGCAAGAGCAGCAGTATCAGAATTTTCAGTTAGAGATACATTTGCTTTTGGAGTGCACAGAGAAAAATTTACAAAGAATAAGATATTACTCGATGTGGATAAATTAGAAAAAGAAGCAGAATTCTTTATGGAAGCTCATGATATAAGACCTAGAGGAACAAAAACAGCCTTTGGAAAATTATCAGGCGGGAACCAGCAAAAAATAATTGTAGCCAGAGAATTGGAGAAAAAACATGACTTCATCATAGCTTCTCAGCCTACAAGAGGAGTAGACATTGGAGCTATTGAAGCAATCCATAAGTTGATCTTAGAAGAAAAGAAGACTGGAAAAGCAGTGATGGTAGTGTCAGCAGAACTATCTGAAATCTTAAACTTAAGTGACAGAATAGCAGTTATGTGTGGTGGAGAGATTACAGGAATTCTAGACAGAGAAGATGCTACTGAAGAAAAAATCGGAATCTTAATGGCCGGAGGGAAGTTATAATGAATAGAAAATTACAAGGATTATTAGTTCCTATCTTAGCAGTATTTATTGCATTACTTTTAGGTGCAGGAATAATAACTTATCTGGGAGAAAATCCATTAAATGCATATTACTATCTATTTACAGGGGCTTTTGATGGTAAGAGAGCCATTGCGAGAACACTCTTAGAAGCAACACCTATGATATTTACCGGGTTATCTGTATTAGTCGCATTTAAAGCCGGATTATTTAATATCGGAGCACAGGGTCAAGTTGTAATGGGTGGATTAGCAGCAGCAGCAGTTGGAGCTTTTGTACACAACATTGGTATAAACAATGTATTTGTAGTATTGATCATAGCAGCAGCAGCGGGTTTTGCTTGGGCAGGAATTGCAGGATGGTTAAAGGCAAAATTAGGAGTGCATGAAGTAATATCTACTATCATGTTAAACTATATAGCGTTAAACTTTGAACAATACGGATTAAATTATCCATTGAAAGCTGGCGGGCCTATGGGACCAAGTCCACAGACTCCTCCAGTATTTGAAGCCAGCAGATTAGCTATGCTGATGCCGGATACTAAGGTAGCACTTAATGTAGGATTTATCATAGCAGTAATAGCTGTGATAGTTATCTGGTTTATGTTTGAAAAAACTATCACTGGTTATGAGATCAAAGCCGTGGGACTTAATCCTACAGCTTCTGAAAATGCAGGGATAAATGTAAAATGGAGAATATTATTTGCCATGGGAATAGCAGGGTCGTTATCTGGATTGGCAGGTGCCGAAAGAATCCTTGGAGGAGTGGGACAATACACTTACAGACAGGGAATCATGGGAAGTTATGGTTTTGACGGTATCGCAGTAGCACTGCTGGGGAAAAATTCACCAGTAGGAGCATTGTTTGCAGCTATATTATTTGCAGCCCTCCGAACTGGTGGTAGATCTATGCAGTTTAACACATCGATCCCAAGTCAAATTATCATAATTATTCAGGCTATCATAATATTATTGATTGCGGCGGAAAATATGTTCCACTCAATATTGGATAAAAAAAAGAAGGTGAGTAACTAATGTCTATCTTTATAAGTTTAATCTTAGCTACAATTAGACAAGCAGCGCCTATATTAATTACGGCAATTGGTGGAATGTTCTCTGAACTTACAGGTGTTGTAAATATAGGATTAGAAGGAATGATGTTGATGGGTGCATTCTCAGCAGCAGTAGTTTCATACTATACAGGAAATCCATATGTTGGAATTCTTGGCGGGATGATGGCTGGTGGAATCATGGCATTACTTCATGCAGTTCTTAGTATTAAATATAAGGGAAACCAAGTAGTATCAGGGGTAGCAATCAACTTATTCGCATCTGGATTTACAGTGTTTATGTTAAGAGTATTATTTAATCAGTCTGGAAATACTCCTACAGTACCGAAAACAGCTACATTCTTTGGAATGTCTATAATAGTATTTATCATCTATGCAATTGCCTTTGCATCTCACTGGTTTATCTATAAAACAGTATGGGGTCTTAGAATGAGAGCTGTCGGGGAACATCCATTGGCAGCAGATACAGTAGGTATCAATGTACTACATGTAAGATATTTTGGTGTAATCATGTCAGGGCTGTTAGCTGGTCTTGGAGGAGCTTACCTATCTATCGGTGCATTATCACAGTTTACCAAGGAGATGTCGGCAGGTAGAGGATTTATAGCCTTGGCAGCCTTAGTATTTGGTAAATGGACGCCGGGTGGAGTATTAGGAGCAAGTTTACTCTTTGGTTTTGCAGATGCAGGACAGACTTTGATCCAGCAATATGTAACCGGGGTACCGCCTCAATTTATTCAAATGTTACCATACATCCTTACACTATTAGCCTTAGCAGGAGTAGTAGGAAAGGCAGTGGCACCAGCTAGTTCTGGAAAGCCGTATGACAAGAGTGACGACTAAGACCCTCTAGACCTCACCTCTAACTCCTCTCCTCAATCGGAGAGGCGGACTTTTAGAGAAACCGAGGTAGGAGAGTTAAAATAAAAAAAGCAGTAAATCTTATTAGATTTACTGCTTTTTTTATTGATGGATATTGCTCCCATTAGCTTGTGTTAGTGATTTTAATTTGTACCTGTTGACACAGTTATACAAGGATAAAGACAGGATCAGATTTATTAATAAACTTTATTCGTTATGCTCTTCTCAACATAATTAAAAAAATCATTATATTTAAGTCTTACTAGTGCATCAGCAGGCATAGCTGCTGTTCCATTTTCTCCTTTAATATTTCCTCCTCCTAAGAATGTATTTTTTCCATAGAGAGGATTTTTAGGAGAAATAGGCAGAGAGATATGTGCTAATGAAAAAGTATCTTTAGACCATTTAAAATCTAAATCATTCTTCATGTTAATTTTCTTCCCATTACTGTATTTTGTCAATTCAACTTTTTCTGTTTTATTCACCATATTACTCAATACTATAATATCTCCAATAATTTTAGATTCTTCTATTTTTTTTTCAAAGTTAATATTTTGAATTTTAGATCCGTATAAATCATCGTATTTTCTATTAACATCAAAAATTGTAAGTTCATTCTTTTTATTTCTAATTTCTTCTAAGACTTTAAAAAGTTCTTCAGAGTTGACTGTAGCATCTAAAATAGAAGTGTAAGAATAGATTGGTGGTAATTTTGCTTTTTCACTTTTAGTAAGTTTTGAAAGGTTTTCTCGTGATTTTTTTATAAGAGTATACACCTGAGCTACAGAATTTTTATCAAAAGAGTTATATTTAGCCATATCATATTCTGGGTAGATATCTATCCATGCAAATTTATTTAACCCAGGAATTTTACTTATTAAAATATCTAAAAACACATATTTAGCTAAAGGATCAATCCCCATTGCAGGAGAAAGCCAAAATACTCCATCTGGCTTGGGGAGTTTATTATCCTTACTCATATCATGAGTTATATATTGCAAAGTAGCAGTTGCTCCTGTAGAAAATCCCAACATATAGAATTTACTATTTTTTATTCCCTGAATTTTATTTTTAACTATTTTTGCTCCAAACTTTGCAGTTTTTGAAAAATCTTTCCAATTTAGGTTTAAAAGTTCACCAGGATAAGTCCCATGATAAGGGTACCTTAAAGCCAATACATAATACCCCTTATCATAAAAAATTTTTGCTATGTCTATCATAGAATAAGGTGAACCTGTTAATCCATGAAGCATTAAAATTCCTCCCTTTGGATTTTTAGGGATCATTTCAAAGGATATATTCACATCTTTTCTCAGATGGCCATATGGAGAACCTTTTGAACCTCTAATGTACCTATTATAAGAACCTTTCTTTTTTATTTCTACTTCTGTATATATTTCTTCTAAAAATTTTTTCTCATCTGCTAAATAACTTTCTATATTACTATATTTATCATAATTTAGCTCTTTTATTTGACTTACTTTATGCCATGGCTTAAGTTTTGAATCTCTTTGCCTATCTAAATATGCTCTTATAATTTGTGCTGTTACTAATAAAAGCATTAATACAATCAGATATTTAACTATCAATTTTAATTTTTTCATATTTCCCCTCCATTTTAATCAAAGTGCTTATAATTTTTAAAATTAGACATTAAAATTAACTCAAATATTAAACTAAAAGTTATATCTAGTTATAAATAAAGATTCTATAAGCTTGCTACCCCTATATTTCTCGTTTGATTATATACAAAACGTATAATAACATATGTTATTATAACATGTGTTACAATAAAAACAAAGGATCTTTGTCAACTATGGGGGGGCAAGAATTTTTTAGCATAATAAATGAAGTATGGGGTTTAGTTGCTTTTTTATTATCTGGATGAAACGTCACGTTTCTTTTTATGGTATAATAGTAGAAAAATTATAGGAGGAGACCTATGCCATATGAAGGAGCAATATTTAGACCGCCAAGTGAGGCAAATAGCCTAATTTTACAAGTTACTGTGGGATGCTCCCACAATAGATGTACTTTTTGTTCTATGTATAAGGACAAATCATTCAGGATGAAATCTAAAGAAGAAATATTTGATGATATTGACACTTATACCAATGATTTTTATACCAAGGCTTTTCTGGCTGATGGAGATGCAATGTTACTTCCAACCGATCTGCTCATTGAAATAATCAGGCGGATAAGGGCTATGATGCCGAATATTAAAAGGATCGGGATTTATGCCCATGCCAATAATTTAAAGACTAAATCTGTGGAGGAACTGAAATTGCTTCAGTCTGAGGGGCTGAATATAGTCTATGTAGGGATAGAAAGCGGCAGTGATAAAATTTTGGAAAAAATAAACAAGGGGATAACTTCTAGTGAGATGGAAAATCAATTGATGAAAATATCAGAGAGCGGAATAAAACTCTCCATAATGATCATCTCAGGCTTAGGAGGCAGGGAATTAACCCATGAACATGCTGTAGAATCAGCTAAACTGCTCAATAAAGTTAAACCAAAATTTCTGTCTCTCCTAACGTTAATGTTAGAAGAGGGAACCCAGTTTTATAATGAGGTAAAGAACAATAAAGTAGAATTATTGAACCCAGAGGAAATTTTACTGGAAACCAAGCTTTTAGTAGAGCACCTGGAACTTAAAAATACCATCTTTCGAGTAAACCATGCTTCTAATTACCTAAGTTTGGAAGGAGTATTAAATAAGGATAAGGAACGTATTTTAGAAGAAATAAAAACAGCAGTGAGAGACAAAGATTATATACCTGAATATTTTAGGAGGTTATAGTTTTCCCACAAAAAGATTAGACCTGTTTATAGGTTTAATCTTTTTTATTTGGTAACAAATGTTACGGAGTTTAGGAGAGATTTATATTAAAATAGAGTATAATTAAAAATAAATAGCGCACGAATGCTAAAGGATATACAGATTAAAATAGATAAGAACAGATAGAATCTTAGTCACTAATTATACCAATAAAAATTAGGGATCTTAGTGTGGAACTTTTATAAAATCACGATAAAGGGAGAAATGAATGCATAAAGAATTAGGAATGAAAAAGATATTACCACTTCTAATAAAATTTTCCATACCATCTACAATAGCCATATTGATAACTATGATCTATAATATTACCGACAGGTATTTTATAGGTCAGTATGTGGGCAGGGATGGATTGGGAGCATTGGCAATTATATTTCCGATTACTATATTAATCACAGGATTAGCCATGCTGTTTACCATGGGTGGAGCATCTGCTTCTGGGATAAAATTAGGAGAAAAGAATAAAGATGGAGCGGAACAGGTGCTGGGAACAGCAGTATTTTGGATTATATTGACTGGCGGGTTTATGAGTTTAGTAATATTAGCCTATATGATCCCTATATTGGAGTTTTTAGGAGCTACCGGCAACAACATCAATGAAGCATATATCTATAATCGATATTTAATACCATTTATAATATTTCAAGTTGCATTTATTTCACTGAATGCTTTTATAAGGGTAGAGGGAAATCCAATGTTGTCTATGAAGATAAATTTATTCGGTGCCGGATTAAATATTCTTCTGGACTATATATTCATAGCTCATATGGATATGGGGATGAAGGGTGCAGCCATAGGAACAGCTGTAGCCAGTATAATTCCAGCAATTTATCAAATAGTTTACCTTTCAAAGTCAAACATTATAGCCCTGAAACTAAAAAATATAAGACCTAACCTGGCGGTGATGAAACTTATATCAGATATAGGGCTGGGAGCATTTTATAACCAGTTGTTAAATGGAGTAACTGTATACATAATGAATATCAAGTTAAATGCCTTTGGAGGGGATATAGCCATAGCAGCAGTGGGGATTGTAATGACCATGAGAAATTTTATGAATATTAGTTTTATAGGATTTAATCAGGGGAGGCAGCCCATATTATCTTTTAATTATGGGGCTGGGAACTACGACAGGGTAAAAGAAACTTATATATTATCTACAAAGATAGTATTTATAATCTCAGTTGTATTGGTGTTTTTAATTGCAGGAGGAGCTGATTTTGTAGCCGGTTTTTTTGTGAATGACAGTGAACTAATAGTACTGACTTCCAAGGCTCTCAGACTGAATTTATTTTTAATGTTTTCAACAGCTGTATATTTTTCTACATTTAACTATTATCAGGCAGTGGGAAAAGGGAAGAAAAATAAAAAATTGTTGATTGTAAGGGTGTTTTTTCTGACAATACCATTACTGTATATTCTGCCAATATTTATAGGATTAAATGGTGTATGGCTGGCAGTCCCAATAGCTGATACAATAGCAGCTATATTTGCACTCTACTCTATGAAGGGTGAATTTAGGGAATTAAAAAGCACTTATAAGGTGAAAATTCAAAATTAAGGTTAAAAGAAAAACATAGAACAGAACGAATACAAAGGGGATTAAAAAATCTCCTTTTTTTTACTTCTAAATATGATATATATAATTCCAACTCTTGTACTTCAACTGGTATTTATGTCTCTCAATGCTTTTCTCAGAACAGAGGGGAATCCTATGTTATCCATGAAGATAAATTTATTTGGCGCAGCTTTGAATACATTCCTAAATCATTTTTGAACCAATTCCTAAATGGAGTTTCGGTATATATTATGAATATTAAATTAAACTATTATGGAGGAGATCTTACTGGAAACCAAGCTTTTAATGGAGCATTTGGAACTTAAAAATACCATCTTTCGAGTAAACCATGCTTCTAATTACCTGAGTTTGGAAGGAGTGCTGAATAAGGACAAGGAACGTATTTTAGAAGAAATAAAAACAGCAGTGAGAGACAAAGATTATATACCTGAATATTTTAGGAGATTATAGTTTTCTTTACTCTTGAGTTTTTTTAATTAAATAAAAGCTGAAAACAGTTGACAAAATCATAGATTTAAACTACTATTAATCATAAGTGGACCAAAATGAAATAAAATGTTTGAAAAAATTATATCTATTATAAAAAAGTAAGATATCTTAGAATATACGAAATTATTAAGTTATTCGAGTCAGATTTACTTCCTCAAGGGAGTAGTCTGATTTTTTTTTTGAAAAATAAGGGGGATAAATTGAAGAAAAAAAATGTATACGTATCTGGGTATGGGAAGGCACATGAAAAATCTGCCATAACAAAAATATATGGAATTTTTGCTTTAGGAATGATAGTAGACCCTAATACAGATGAAATTTTAGAAGTAGAGGGATCTTTAGTTTTGGACATAACTAAAAATTTTTTAAAATGTCTATTTGAAGGAGAGAAAATCACAGATGAAAAAATAATAATAGAAAAGATTAATGATCTATATTTTGGAGCCTCAAAAAAAGCATTTATTGTGGCATATAGAGATGCATTGAGAAGATACAAGGAAAAAATTAAATATAATATTTAAAGAGGTTTTATCTATAGAATTTCAAAACATGAAATGATAATTTTTATCGAGATATAGTTACAGTGGAGGTAGAGGTAATGTATAAGATCGGAATATTTGATTCAGGTGTAGGGGGATTGACAGTTCTTAAAGAGATTCAAAATGTAGTTCCTTCAAGTCATATAATATATTATGGGGATAATGGAAATGCTCCCTATGGAGATAAAACAGAAGTAGAGATAAAAGAACTTTGTTTAAAGATAGGGGACTTTCTCTATGAAAATGAAGTTGACGTCATAGTGATAGCCTGTAATACAGCTACTGCAGCATCGATAAAAGCAATGAAAAATAAATTTCCCATTCCTGTTATAGGTGTAATAGAACCTGGAATAAGAGCAGCATTAGAAGTTACGCAAAACAAAAATATCGGAGTAATACTAACTCCTGCAAGTGCCAAAATGGGAGCATATAAAAATGTATTTGATGTAATAGCTCCTAAAACTTACTCTCTAACTGAAAAAGGATGCAAACTTATCTGCCCGATGATAGAAAATGGATGGGAGGATTATTATGGTAATTATTTAACCGATGAAATAATCAAACTGTATATAGAACAAATCTCCTCTGAAATAGATACCCTTATCTTAGGCTGTACCCACTATCCTATTGTAGAAAAGAATATAGCTAAATATTTTAAAAAGAAGATAGTAAATCCAGCCAATGAAACTGCAAATGAATTGCTGAAAGAATTTTCGATGATTAAGCCAAAAAACGTGATTAATAATGATGCAAAGGTTGAATTTATAGTCAGTGGAGACAGTAAAAAATTTATTGACTTTGCCGAGAAATTTTTAGGAGAAAAGATAGAGAATATATATGAATTAGACCTGCATAAGAAAGATAAAGAATTATTTTATAATGTAATATAATAACTTTTATTTCTTTGCCTAAATCTCAACTGATAAAAAAATACATAAGGCTTTCAGAATATTTATTCTGAGAGCCTTTATTCATATTTAATTTACTTTAGACTCCCATTATCGACTAAAAAAATAGTATTTTACTATATATTTTATGAAGGGTGAATTTATGAGATTATTAAATGTGAAATAAAGGAAAATAAATTTAATCTCAGTAGTATATATCAATTGAGAAAATAAATTATCTCAGATAAAAATGATAAAATAGGAGGCAGAGATGAGAAAAATAGCAATGATATTAACTTTGTTGACATTAATATTAAGTGGATGTAATAATAGTCAGACTAAAGGGGAAGGAGAAACGGGGGAGGTAGAAAAAATAACATTGAATCAATTGGAAAATAGAGAAGATATACTTTATAAAGTAGGAGAAGAACTACCATATACAGGATTAGTAATTGGAAATTCTAGTGAAGGGGTTAATTTAATAGAGAGAAGTTATAAAGATGGGAAATTAAACGGTGAATATATAACTTATTATGAAACTGGAGAGATGAAGGAGAAAACAAACTATAAGAATGATAAATTAGATGGTGAAAAAGTAACTTATTATGAAAATGGAAAGAAAAAAAGTGTATCTAATTACCTTGAAGGGGTTTTAGAAGGGCAAAATACCAGATTTTACGATAATAAACAAGTGAGCGAAACGGAAAATTATAAAAATAATAAGTTAAATGGTGAAAAGGTGACTTATTATAGAGGAGGAGAAGTAAAAGAGAAAGGTAATTATGTGGGAGATAAGTTAGAGGGAGAATATTTGTTATACTATACAAATGGTCAAATTAAATTAAGGATAAACTATAAAAGTGGAGAGATTGATGGTGATTATATAATCTACTATGAAGATGGTCAGATTAATAGTAAAAAAACCTATTTAAATAGAAACCTAAATGGAGAAGCTTTGGAATATTATGAAAATGGAAATCTGAAAGTCAAAAAAAATTATAGTAATGGGAAACTAGATAGAGAATATATAACTTATTATGAAAATGGTCAAGTAAGGGACCAAAGTAACTATGCAGATGGTGAATATAATGGGAAAGACCTCTCTTACTATATGACAGGACAAATAAAAAAAGAAGCAAACTATGTCAATGGGAAATTAGATGGGAAATATACTCGATATTATGAGAATGGAAAGAGGAAAAATACTTATAACTACAAAATGGGAATACAAGAGAAAAATATAGAAAAAGAATCCGTAGAAGATATAAAGAAATTATAATTTCTTTTAAGGGAGATGAAAATCTCCTTTTTTTTACTTCTAAATGTGATAAAATTAAAAGAAAAATTAGAATTTAGGAGAGAGGATGAATACAGAATTAGAGAAAAAAAAGATATTGCCGCTACTGATAAAATTTTCTATACCATCAACGATAGCAGTACTGATAAATATGATATATAACATTACCGACAGGTATTTTATAGGACAAAATGTGGGAAGAGATGGGATAGGAGCCTTGGCAATTATCTTCCCTGTCACCATATTAATAGGTGGGATAGGGATGTTTTTTGCCATTGGAGGAGCTTCAGCTGCGGGACTAAAATTAGGAGAAAAAAATAAAGATGGAGCAGAAAAAGTATTGGGAACCACTATATTTTGGATAATAATAATAGGCCTTAGTCTGACAGCTTTAATCTTTTTGAATTTAACTCCCATCTTGAAGGTATTGGGAGCCAGTAAAAATAATATAGGCTATGCCTATACTTATTATGCTTATATAATTCCAACTCTTGTACTTCAACTGGTATTTATGTCTCTCAATGCTTTTATCAGAACAGAGGGGAATCCTATGTTATCCATGAAGATAAATTTATTTGGCGCAGCTTTGAATACATTCCTGGATTATATTTTAATTGTAAGATATGGAATGGGAATAAAGGGAGCGGCCATAGGGACAGCTGTGGCTGGGGTAGTTCCTGCAATAATACAGTTATATCATTTTTCTAGATCGGACATAATCACTTTAAAACTAAAAAATATAAGGCCGAATTTAGAAATAATGATGGGGATAGCAAAGATAGGGATAGGATCATTTTTGAACCAATTCCTAAACGGGGTTTCGGTATATATTATGAATATTAAGTTAAACTATTATGGAGGAGATCTGGCAATAGCAGCAGTTGGAATAGTATCTACTTCTAGAAACTTTATAAATACTAGTTTTATAGGTTTCAATCAGGGAAGACAGCCGATCCTATCTTATAATTACGGGGCGAAAAAGTTTGACAGGGTGAAGGAAACCTTTATGCTGTCTACAAAGATAACCTTTACAGTGGCTTTAATTCTAGTCTTTGTAGTTGTAGGCAGTGCAGATAAGGTGGCTAGTTTTTTTGTAAATGATAATAAATTGGTAGAATTTACATCCCATGCGATAAGATTGAATTTATTTATGATGGTATCTACAGCTCTTTATCTGTCGGGAACCAATTATTTTCAGGCAGTGGGAAAGGGGAAAAAAACTACTCAATTGCTGACCATAAGACTGGTAGTACTGACGATTCCCCTCCTATATATTTTGCCTATATTTTGGGGGTTGAATGGTGTTTGGCTGGCATTTCCTATTTCAGATACCATAGCCGCAGTAGTTGCCATGTATTTTATGAAAAGTGAGTTTCAAGAAATGAAGAGTAATCCTACGGTTTAATCGACTTCAGGAGTATAAAAAAATTTTTTAATACCATGAGGATCTTGTTTTGTCTTGTATTTTTAATAAAAACTGGTTATAATTGTGGAAGAAAAATAATTTAATTCAAGATAAATTATAAAAAATAGAAAACATTAGTTTTTTATGATTCTTAAAGATAAGAGGATGGTCTGTAATGAAAAAAAAATTTACAACAGATGAAATATATAATATTTTAAAAGATAGAATTATCAAAATTGAATATGAACCAGGAATAGTTTTAAATGAAGTTGATATTGGAAATGAATTTGAAATAAGCAGAACTCCCATAAGAGAAATATTTCAAAGGTTAAACAGTAATAAATTACTTAAAATTATACCAAGGTACGGAGCTCAGGTTTCACATATTGATTTTAAATATATGAAATCAATATTTGAAGTAACCAGGGAATTTGATAGTCTTGCCACAAGACTATGTGTGGATAAAATTTCAGAAAAAGAAATTTTTAAACTTGAAGAAATATATAATAACCTCCTTCAGTATAATATTGAGGCAGATTATCAAAAAGCTATCTCAGAGGATGAGAAATTCCATAAGATAATTTTAGAAAATTGTGGGAATACATGTCTTGAAGAGATCCTTTCAAACCTGCATATTCATACTGAAAGATTATGGCATTATTCTGAAGATCATATAGATTCAATGGAAATTTTCACAGAAACATTGGGGAAAATCCTAGTTGCTATAAAAGAAAAAGATAAAGAAAAAGCAGAAAGATATGCCCGTGAGCATATAGATATTTTTGTTGAAAAAGTGAAAAAAAGAAATGCTTTAAATAAAGAGTAATAAAAAAATCCGAGAATCAATTCTCGGATTTTTTTATTACCTAGAAATTTAGAAGACCCTGAATTGTGATTAATTTGATGTAAGGTCACGGTGTTATTATATTATTTAATTTATATTAAATAAATTAAAAATAAATTTGGAGAATATAAAAATGTGAAGTATACTCCGATTGCAAGGGAGAAATACAACAAGTATACAACTGATAAAAAGAAAAACTTTTTATGTGAGGGGGATTTTATGGGATGTTTAATAGTAAGCAATAATCCAATGGTTAAAGAAAGTTTTGATAATGTTTATTTTATTGAAGGTACATCAAGGGAGCTTTTAGAAAAGGTAAGAGATTTAGTTCATAGTGGGAGCGAGTTAATTACTCATC
>Ga0255394_10034_pt1 | contig 19426 bp, 13 predicted proteins | sample ANMaggSeSYBR01D3_FD_182112 | JGI IMG/M metagenome (GOLD analysis project Ga0255394, IMG submission 182112) | Sediment cell enrichment communities from methane seep in Santa Monica Basin, California, United Staets - ANME aggregate JGI... | ecosystem: Environmental > Aquatic > Marine > Cold seeps >...
TAGATCAGGAGTGAGGAAATCTCAAATTACTTGCCCTTGCTGTGGCTCAATGATGAGACTTATAAAAACAGAAAAGGAATAGTCTGGCAATTTCAGACAAGCAAAAAAACATTCTATAAGAATGGCTTTAGTGGAGAAGATGTTAATATATTTTCGGGGAAAAGAATTTATGAAATTATTGACTGATGAAATACGAAAACAGCTACCTGGTCTTGGAGAAACTGATAATCAAGCAGATCCTATTGCCATAGTCAAATTCTTCAATCCTACAGGCATTGGGACATGGTGGGCCTGTGAGTTTGACCCTGAAAGCAGGATATTCTTTGGTAAGGCTGATTTAGGTTTTCCTGAACTTGGTAGTTTCTCACTTGATGAATTACGAAGTTACAAAGGTCTTATGAAATTGGGGATAGAAAGGGATGTTAATTTTACTCCAAAACCTCTGAGCCAGTGTAAGTAGAATCAGTCGAGAGTAAAGCAGATGAAGAAATTAAATATCGGGATTGATGTCGATAATACAATCACGGCTTCAAAAAGTAGTATCAGATTTTTTAGGCTCCTTTCGATGCTCATGTATGACCATGCAGAGATACATATAATCACAAATAGGGAACCTGGTTCTGAAGCAGCAATTGCTCAGGAACTTCAATATATGGAGATTAGGTATCATTATCTGAAAATCACCAAGAACAAGGCAGAATATATCAGAGACCATAACATCACAATTTTTTACGAAAATACAGATGAATATTTTCTTGAGTTGCCAGAAGATGTGCTGGTTTTCAAAATCAGAGAGCCTGGAAATTTTTCTTTTCCCGAAAAAAAATGGATAGGAAGTAAGAAAACAGTAAAGATGATTGACTAATGAAAAAGCAGAAAGAACAAAAGAAGATAGTAGATTTGGATCAGTTCGATCAGACGGTCAGCTTATGGCAATTATTGCCATCAGGAGCAGGGAGAGGCCTAAAACGTTTAAAGATAATTGTTGATTCGATCCAAAACGGTCAAGTAGAACAGCCAAGGAAGCCTCTAAGCATCCTTGTTGCTGGCAAGCAGGGAGTTAGAACCCATGCACGTAGTTTTCTTCGAGCCATAGGATTGGATTATCCTCACGAATTACCAGCAAGTTTATTGCAATCAAGTGCAAATGAAGTATTCAACTTCTTCAGCCCTACACGATGGTGTGATAGTTATATTATCAGTTCTTTGTCATTGTTGTATAACTCGATCTTAAAAACTCCGTACGAGATCATCACTAAAGGACAATTCTCAATATATGATAATGTCAGGAAAACAACTGAGGTAGTGCCTGTTTTTCGACCCCTCATTATGACTACTCATGTTAAAGACAACGTGCCAAGCTACTTTATAGAAAAAATCGATCACATCATAGAATTAGAGGATTATACAGAGCAACAACTCGAATTGATAGTGTTGCAACGGCTCAAATATTGCAATTTAGATTATGATGAAGAAAAAGTATTACGGCTGATCGTTGAATATGGATTGGAGAAATTGCCTAACACCATAAGATTGTTGAAAAGTGCTATAACAGTTATGTTGTCAGATAGTAGAAGAACCCTGACAGTTGATGATATTCAAAAGGTGATGTCATATTCATAATTTTTGAAGAAAGAAAAAAATGATTATAAGAGCAATAACAACAAATCCGAATGGCTATAAGGTATATTTTGACAATGGCAGGGTGCTCATCTTAACTTACCTTATTAATTTCTTCTGCAAAAAAATCAAAAGCAGAATAATCAAACAAACAGAATATCACTTTCAAATCTAAATTTTTACTCTTTAAAAAATCAACTGTAGTTTGGAGCATAATCTTAGCACATCTATCAACGGGATAACCGAATATGCCTGTCGAAATAGCGGGGAATGCTATACTTCCTAATTCATGTTTTTCTGCTATTTTTAAACTATTCAGAGTTGCATTGTGAAGCTTTTCATCTTCATCTCCCTCTCCCATCATTGGACCTACTGCATGAATAACATATTTTGCCTTTAATCTACCTGCTGTAGTTATAACTGCTTCACCTACATTAATACTGCCAATTTTATCGCACTCTCTCTGAATGCCGACCCCACCTTTATTTTTGATTGCTCCTGCTACTCCTCCTCCTAATATTAACTGGGCATTAGCAGGATTGACTATTGCATCGACAGATAGATCTGTTATATCTTCTTCAATAAGATCAATAGATGAGTTGTTGATTTTGAGCATAGTTTTTCCTCAGTCTGTGATTGATAATATGATAGATACTCATTTTACTGGTCATATTATAGGTATCAAGAAATTTCAAGTGATTATAGAATCCAAATCTTACAGCCATTTTTACACCTGCAAATATGTCGAACTACTTTCATCAGGCTTTGCATGGAGATATCTCCCAGTTGTTTGTATCGAACTATGGGATAAAGTTTTCTTCACGAGGCTGATCTTTGCTCCCCTATCAAGTGCATGTGAGGCATGAGCATGACGAAACCAATGAGGCGAAACAGCCTTCTTGATACCAGCCCTACCAGCAGACTTCTTAACAATTCTCCATACTTGAGAAGGATGGAGATGTCCCCCTTTTCTGCTTCTAAACAATGGGGATTCATCACAAGCATTTTTTCGGGAAAGAATAAGATCAGACCACAAAGGCTCAGGAATAATAATTGTATTGGTCTTACCACCCTTACCATAAACTGTCATCTGACCACCCTTGTCACGTTCCTGAATATTTTTCCATTTCAACCTACATAACTCACTAACTCTAATTCCACCACAATAGAGAATTCGCAATAACAATTTATTCCTTGGATGATTCTCCATGCCAATAATTCTTTGAACCTCTGCCTCAGTCATAATCCGTTCAGACAACTCATCTCGAAATTTAGGAACTCTCAATGGTTTGGAAACATCATATTTCAAATATCCAATTTTATGAGCAAAAGTAATCAGGCTCTTTACAGCAGCAAGCATTCTATGTTGAGAAGCAGGTTTGAGTTTTTCCGTAATCAGACTATCAGCAAATCCCTGTAAATTTCCAAGTGTAACACAACCTAACTGCTTATCGACATATTTGAAGAATCGAGCAGTGTCTCCTGCATAAGCCTTTTGAGTATGGGGACTACGCCCATGTAACCACAGACCTACCACCTGCTCATCACTGTTCGCCTGTCGGACTACCTCTGCCTGAGAAGCCCCTTCTGAATGCAATATAACAGCATTTATCTTGCTTAAATCTTTACACGAATCAGACATCGTTCCGGCTCCATATAATCATCATAAACACATTATTTATAAACCATTTAGCCAAGAGTTACTCAGCAAATATAATTCTTCGTTACATAAAATATCTATCAATTTTACACTTACTTCTTAAAGCGACAAAATAACTCCCTGATAACAATGCCAGTATCCTCATTATTTTCTATTCCCTTCGGATATAGCTCTTGAACTGCTTGACTTACCTGACTACCAGAAACATCCAAACCCATCTGCTTTAGTGTTTGAGCTAACTCCTGATGTTCAGAATTTATCTTGGATTTCCTTAGAGCAGAACTTTTTGGTGAATTTTCACAAATGTTCTTTCTCTGTGAGTAAAAAAGAATATATCTTCCGTTCCACCCAATTCCAGTCTCCCTGATTTCATGACATACCTTCTGGAGATGAGCATCATAGAAAGGACGTTTTGTTTGTATATCATAAATTGGTGGAGGATAAATATTTTCCTTCTGTAATTGATAGAACCTTGCCCTGCTATGATCAAGGGCCTTTGCCATATCTCCTACCGATATGATTGGTCTTATTTTTGTTTGTTTTCCATTTTTCATTTTATGAATATCTCCGTTTTGATCTACAGATCGGTAGTATCCAAGTGGTTTCTACCTTTGGCAGTTATGGCTCTATCTGAGCCTTTCTTCTCCAGCAATTCCATTCTCAGCAGGTACGGCTCTATCACTGATGCTATAGTCTGTCTTGGCAGAGCTAACTTTGAGGCAAGTACATTGAGTTTCATGCTATCGTGCTTTGCCAATTGCTTCAGATACTCTCTTGGTAGGCTATCGAGGCCAAGACTATCGATCTGGAGAAGACGAAATGCCTCAGTAACATCTTCCATAGTGATGGTAGTTCTGTCGTGACTGGAGCAGACATTCCAGGCCATCTGTAAGTTTCTATTGAGTGCTAATCTGGGAGTTTGTCTTGCTCTGCTTGCCAATTCTCTCAGCACATCGATTGACTCATATTCCCACCCCAAAGCATCGGCCCTTTGTTTTACTATGCCAGTGAGATCGTCAATCGAGTAGTAGTCGAATCGGCAATAGATTCGCATACGATTACGGAGGGCACCCTGTAATTGGAACTCGCTGGTACTGGCCATAATATAAACGATGTTGGCCAAGGGGATTTCCCGTTTGACGTTCTTAGCCTTGCCCCTGGGGACGTATAACTTCTTTTCTGAAATGGCAGTCAGAAGCAGGTGCTGAGCCTTGCTGTTTAGTGCCTGGCATTCATCAATGAAAATAGTCGTATTATCATCCGCAGTGAGAAGAACAGAAGTTAGTTCAGCAGTGTTATTGAGCATTTCTCCGTTCGATTCGACCAAGTTGAGATTAGCCAGTTCTGAGTGAATTGCCTTAGCTGTGAGGGTCTTGCCTACTCCCGATGGTCCCAACAGGATAGCAGGTCCGAAGGAGCTATTCCCATTATTTGCCCGGTTCTGAAAATAGGCATCTATATTCACCCTCAGAAGTTCCTGTACTTGTGGCTGTCCCTTAATGTGGCTGAGACTTGTAATCTCAATCTGGTTTATATCTGTCCCAATTGTTTTTTCTTCCATTTTTACAATTCTCCATTTCTCTATAATAAATATTTTTCATTTCTCTGGAAAATGAACAACAACTATTGCCAGGATGCAAAAAACATGGGCACGTTATCGCTGGTGAAGAAGAAAATCAAGCCGGAAATAGGAAAATAGGTATGTCAATTTTGAAACAGATCGTCGGGTTATCCCGACAATAAAACCCGACACTTTTATAAAAATCATTACTGGTACTGCCAAAAACAGGATTAGTAGTAAAAAACTACAAAATTGTTGCATTTTTATATCTATGAGAAATAAATAAAAAATCTATTGCTATGTTTCGATATGTATCGATGGGTCTTTATTAAAATGGGGAAAAATTGAGATACGAACTTATGTGTGATTTGCAATATAGGTTGGGAGTAGGAAAAATTAAAAATGTCGTTATCCCCCACCCCTACCTCTTTGTCCTGACTAAACAATCCATTATTCTCATAACATCTTTACTGGGGCCCACAGTTTTTGAGCAGGGTAAATTTCTGGCCGAAAAATAATAAATTTTCTCATTTATCCCAACTATAGAAAAATATCTTACCCCCTAATTTACTATAGAACTGATTTCTATTGTCAATTATTGACAGTAAAAAGGTTTGTCCAATTCTGAACAAAGCTCATTTCTGAGCAAATAATAAGGATATAGTGGTTGTCTGGTATTATCTGCCTGAGAATTTCCAAACTCTTAATTTTCTATTTTCCTGGAAAAATAAAACACCTCATAATTTTCCAGAGAACTGAAAAATATTTATTATAGGGTATGATGGAAAAGGAACGCATTAGAATTAGTGCAAAGAATTTGGGCCAGTTAGCCCTACCAGACTACTGCCCAAGGTGTTTTTATATCAAACTCAAACTCAATAATAAATTGCCATGGCAGATATTCCCAGGCATATTCTCTACTATCGATTCTTACAGCAAAAAAATTACATGGGGATATTTTAAAAAATACGGAATAGTTCCACCATGGTTTAAACCATTTGGAAAATTTACAGGATTAGTTCCTGTTCCTGGCTGGTCGAAATTTTCGATAGTCAATAAACAATTCAATATCAATCTGACAGGTGTTCCTGATGATATCTTCATCATGGAAGATGGGAGATACTTTATTATTGATTATAAGACGGCCAGATATACAAACAATCAGGATAAATTGTTAGGCATGTATAGAGTTCAACTTAATGGGTATGCTCATATATTTGAGAAGCTTGGAATGGGGACTGTAGGAGGATTGGGATTGTGCTATTACGAGCCTCAGGGGGATGCTCCGACTGTCGCATTTGAGACAGTGATGATGGAAGATGGCTTTGTTATGCCTTTTCGGGCATATTTGAAGGATATAGAATTAGATGCTGAGGGGATAGTTCTGCCACTGCTGAAGGAGGTTAGGATATATGCCAATATGGAGACTGCTCCAGTAGGCAGGGATGGATGTAGAGATTGTGAGGCATTGGAGAATGTGGCAGGGTTTGTGGGATGATATATTCTTGCTTGCATTATTCCTGCTCCTGCTATTTCTCCAAATTTTGACAATACATCAATTGGCTGAAAAGGTTGTCAATTGGGGAGACAACCTTTTTGCCATTTATGATTCTTAATATCGATTTTTATCGATAGTGGGGAAATTGGGAGTAGGGAGAATATGAATTTTAACTATCAATAATTTGATAGTCAGAATTTGTGACAATTGATAAGATTAAGTTGGAATATCGATACTACTGAACTACGACCCTACATCAACATTAAAACCCTATCCTCATTGCCATTTTCATAAAATCTAATAAAAGAAAACAATGGACCCTACTCAAACTACCTGTTATTGAAAATAATGGCTCAGATTTTCTAAACTCCTGCATAATGTAGGGTTTCTCAGAAATTAGGATGTATGGTAGATATATATATTTCTCCAGGTTTGTTGTGAATTGGTGATTGGGATTTGGGGAAAATGGAGAATTTTGAGAGCAATAACCATATTTCCCCCTTGACAATGGGTAGGCCAATTTGGTAGCATTGAAACGATTGGTTTTTGTTGCAAAATCCGTCATTCCCACGAAGTCCGTGGTACTGCTCGGTTTAAACGGGTTAATGCTTGGGAAGCGTCTATCTTACTCGTTTATGTTATTTTACCCGGCTTTACTGTGCCGGAACCGGCGACGAGTCTGTTGCTCATTGCCGGATGTTTTGGGGTGTTTCGTAAGCGACGGAATTAGATGCTCGGCAAGTCGTCTTCTCAGCTACGTTTGCAAAGTTATTTCAAACAAATTTCTACATAAGGGATAAAACTATGCTTTCTGGGATTAACTTACTTCATCGTAATCATTTCTGGACTTCTGTTCTTCTGGTCTTTTTTGTCGTTTTAACTTCTTCCGTTTATGCTGATGTAGTGCTAGAAAAGCAAGGGTTTCAGGTCGATGCCTTCCCAAACGGTTTTTCTTCTTCGGCATATGACCGTAAAGCAGACGGGACTTTGGAACTTGGCCCTTGGGATTACGAATCAACCGTAGTTTATAGGTTTTATCTGCCTCCAGCTTGTGGCAACAATTACATTGACTCATTAACAATAACCATAGAAGGCCAAGGCGAGATTGATGAGGTGTGGATAGGTACGTCGCAAGCGTGTGGATGGCTTGATTTAGAGAATACAGTAAGTTTTTCCTGGCCGAATAATCCAGATCATCCAACAATGAGTATTAACGACATGTTGGCTACGGATGGCAGCGATGTGCAAGCCCGTTACATTGAGGTGCTGGTAGAAATAAACAAGACTTGGAGCAATTATGAGTTGAACAATATTAAACTGCAGTTTTCTTATTCTGGGGTGTCAGATACCATTGTGAATTACTTTCTGGATTCATACGGCGCGTATTTGGACATCAAAAATGCAACCCCTTTCATTCATGATATGTGGGCGACCAGTAAACTTAGTGAACTGGCTTTCTGGCTTGGAGTAAACCATAGCCTAATCGGAGCGGTTACAAGCACATATCAAACGTGTATAGGAGAATTAATAGGATTGGGGCTGGGTGAATTATTTGACCTCGAAAGCATATTGGATATCGGCTTTGATACCTTTTGGTTTATGCAACAAAACCCCAACTACACAAATCATAAAGACTATGTGGAGCAGGCATGCGAAAACGCATATAATGCCAGTCTATCGCTAGCCTTAGGATGGAAGTCAGCTTTGGATGGATGGGATAACGGTGAGATCCAGTCATTGATTACCAATATCGGTTCCACTAAGGGATATGTGCAAGACAATTCAGGTTCCCTTGTTAATGGGTTTAATAATGCCGCTAGTTTTCTCTATTCCATTTACGAAAAAAGATGGACTGAAGGTGATGGAAGCCGAGCAAGTAGCAATAAAGGCGATATGATGGCAGAAATAGTATTAAATTCATTCATGCCGTTGATGGCTTATGAATTTGGCCAATACACACAAGCCACAGCAGCCCAGGATAGTTTTCTTTATAAATTCTATGGTAGCCTTGGAAGCCAACAGGCTTATCTTTCTTCTATATCCTACATTATCACCGCCTCATCTGGTTCTCATGGTTCTATCAATCCAAGCGGGAATGTATCAGTGCCAGCCGGAGGCAGTAAGGCTTTTACGGCTTATCCTGATAACGGGTATGAGGTGGATCAGTGGGTAGAAAATGGTGCAGTGGGGCAATATGGAGGAAATAGTTATACTGTTACAAATGTGCAGGGACCAGTAACTCTTAATGTTACTTTTAAGCCAGAAGCATTTGGCGACCTGGTTGTTACTCGGCCAGCAGTTAATCCTTATGAAACAGGACAGAGTAGTTTAATGATTGGCCTTAGAGTTCCTGATGGCACTGATAAAGTTGAATGGTATAATAACTTGACACAGGACAGTGACACAATAATTATTAACCAGGATGGTGAATGGCGTGATCGTATAGATGTAGATGAAGGTGAAAATATAATCACATTCACCGCCTATGATGCTGGTAACAATGTTCTTGATTCAACATCGCTTACCGTTGTCAGGGCGGATAATATTCGAACAATAACTCTTTCCGATTGTGATTATGCATATTGCTGGCAAGGAGATCCGGGTCAGCATATAACAGACCCTGGAGTTAGTGTTGGGTGGCACTATGTTCCTCAGTATTCTATGTATGGATGGCTCGAAGGTTGTGTTCGCTTTGAAATGCCTGGACTTCCTGGTATCGTTTCCTTCTCCAACATTGGCTCACAATTCAAAGCACGAGTGGACGAGAATGGGTGTGTTGGTGTTGGGAGTTGTGATATTACATCAGCAGCCATCCATTCTGATTGGCAATCTAATGTATCAGATGTTACATGGAATAACAGACCTGGTACTGATGGATATGCTTGGATAACAGGGACGGATTCAGCAATAGATGCTGCTGTACCTGGAGATGAATGGATTTATTTTGATGCATCATCAGCTGTTCAGGGTTGGTGCTCAGGTTCTTTAACAAATAAGGGTTTTTTGTTGTGGCCAAGCGGTAGCCCCTATGATGGTGAATGGTATACAAACAGTCCAAGTTACTATCGATATCTTAAAGATTTTAAATTAGATATTACTTATCAGATAGAGGTAGAATCACCTGTACTCACAATAACAAATCCAACTGAAAGCCCTTGGTATGTTGACAATGCGACAAATAGCATAAATGTCTCAGGGAATGCAACGGATAACTACAGTGTGGTTAGTGTTTCATGGAATAACAACACCACCGGAACTAATGGCACTGCTATCGGCACAACTTCCTGGAATTGTACAGTAGGTTTAGCTGTGGGCGAAAACCAGATTACAATAACAGCTTCTGATGAAGTGGGTAATACTGACTCAGAGATGATTTTTGTCTATCGTGCGGAGCAATTACCGACAGGTTCACTTATAGTGACAATCAGCCCCCAGGAAGCAATTAATGATGGTGCTCAATGGCGACTGACCTCTGGACATGATACGGGTTGGAAAAGTAGTGGTGAAACAATCAGTGATATTGTTGTTGGCGGCTACAGCCTGGAATTCAATACCGTTAGCGGTTGGCAATCGCCGGATTCGCGGACCATAGCAATAAACGAAGGAAGCAATTCAGAAACTGGAACATATATTATTCTGTCTTCCATATTGAACATAACTTCGGACAGTGGCCCCCAAGGCAGTTACATAAAAATCGAAGGCACAGATTTTGGCAGTACCGCAGGTACTATAGATTTTGGCGGAACAGCCAGCGATGAAATCGTATCTTGGACTGGCACAGAGATATTTTGCCGTGTGCCGGAGGTTAATGGCGAAGTCCTGATCCAGGTCGAGCGAAATGATGGAGCTACCAGCAATACGGTACCGTTTACAGTAACTGCCCCAAGCACAATCTACGTTGATTTGGCAAACACCTCTGGCATAGAAAATGGCACAACAACTTACCCATTTAGCACAATCCAGCGTGGCATCGATGCCACTTTCAACGACGACACAGTTATGGTTGCTGAGGGCACGTATTACGAGAACCTTGTTGTGAATAACCTGATATGTACGTTGACAAGTACATATCCTGATGATCCAAATGTAGTGGTGAGTACAATTATTGATGGTAGCGGCTTAGGCACGGTTATTAAGATTATTGACGCAAACAGTCCAGATGCAAATGCAGTAATCGAAGGCTTCACTATTACTAATGGCTTAGCCGAAAATGGCGGTGGAATATATTGTGAAAACGGTAACGTGTCATTGTCTAATTGTATCATTACAGGCAATAGAACCGCTGACGGTGAGGATAATTGGGAAATTGATGGGGGTGATAGCGGAGATGGAGCTGGTTTTTATTGTACTTCGTCAACAATCACCATCACTGATAGCACAATAACAGCAAATGCAACTGGCAATGGTGGTTACACTGCCAACGTCTCTTTCCATGGGGGTAATGGCGGAAATGGTGCAGGAATATATTGTAGTTATTCTTCTTTGATGGTAGATAATTCAAATATAAGTGCTAACATAAGCGGAAATGGTGGGTGCAATCATGATTGGGGCCCTAACGGGAACGGTGGTAGTGGTGGAGGGATATATTGTGAAGATTCTTCAGTTTATCTTATAGGTTGTAATGTGACCGAAAATGAAACTGGTCACGCAGATTATGACGGTCGTAGTGGTGATGGTGGCGATGGCGGAGGGATTTTTTACATAGGCACCTCTCCTCTAAATATTTCAGGCTCCTCAATAAGCAGTAACCAAGCTGGTAACGCCGAGCAAGGCGGTGAGGGTGGCAGTGGTGGGGGTATATATTGTGCATCGTCACTGTCGATCACGGATTGTAACATTAACAGTAACGTAGCGGGCAATGCTGGCACAGATGGCAGTTCCGCAGGTAATGGTGGAGGTATATATTGTACATCGTCACTATCGATTACAGATTGTGACATCAACGGTAACACAACTGGCCATGGGTGTTGGCAGTTTGGCGGAACCGCTACTGCTGGTGGAAATGGAGGAGGGATTTATTGTTCCTCCGCTACTATAACTAATTGTACTATTAGTGCCAATATAACGGGAATCGGGGGTAGCGTTGGAGATGGCCATGATGGTAATGGTGGAGATGGAGGCGGAGTTTACTGTTCTTCAGCTACAATTGATAATTGTACGATTACGGGGAATCTGACAGGTAATGGTGGCTCAGGTTCTCAAACTTGGGCTGGTGATGGGGGTGACGGCTCAGGTGTCTATTGCGAGTCTGATTCTACACAAATCATGAATTGCTTATTCAGTGGAAACGCTACCGGTCAAGGCGGTGCCTGGGCCCTTGAGACAGGTGGTAATGGTGGCAATGGTGCTGGTATTTATTGCTCATCTTCGGCTATAGTAAGTATTGGTGATTGTGATTTTATGAATAACCAAACCGGGAACGGTGGCAGCGGTGACGCTGGTGGTGGAGTTGGGGGTAACGGTGGAGGTGTTTTCAGCGCAAGTTCTTCCACTACAATTAGCAGTTGCCGATTTACTGACAATGGAACAGGGAACGGTAGCAGTGCTTCTTGGTACTCTGGTGCTAATGGTGGAAGTGGTGGAGCTATAATGTGCTCCTCAGCAACGATTATGAATTGTGTAATTGCAAATAATAGCACAGGGGGAGGGGGCAACGGCGGTGTCGATTTCACGCCCACCTGCTATCCAGGTGGTGATGGTGGTGACGGGGCAGGTATCTTTGGGCCATCAGCAACAGTTACAAGCTGCACAATTGTTGATAATACAACGGGGCTAGGGGGTGACGGAGCCGAATGGTCAGGCAACTGTTCTGCTGAGGATGGTTCTTGTGGTGAAGGTGCTGGAATCCGTGCGGATGGTAGTACAACAATTACAAATACGATCATCTGGAGTAATTTACCTGATCAGATTTCCGGGCATGATTGTGGCAATGTCAGCTATTGTGATATTGGCGACAGTGTGTGTGGCGGAGTAAGCAGCAATATTTCTTCCGACCCCTTGTTTGCTGCACCAGGTATCGATGATTATCATCTTTTGTCGGCTTCGCCATGCATTGACGCAGGGGCTCCTTCATCGGATTATAACAGTGAACCACAGCCAAATGGCAACCGCATCAACATAGGGGCCTACGGCAACACTGCTGAGGCTTCGGTCGGCTGTTTAGATAATGACAATGATGGAATTGCAAATCCATGGGAGATATACTGGGGACTGAATCCTGATAGTAATGATACCGATAGTGATGGATTATTAGATACAAACGAGGTCTGCTATGATGGTGATTGTGATAATTACGATCCATATGATCCCAGTTCAGGCACAGGCACCGATTTGAATGCCACTTTAGCGGACACGGAAGATGATGGGGTAAATGATTATAACGAAATCCAATGGGGTATCAATCCATTTAGTGAAGATACAGATGATGATGGCCTAACCGATTATCAGGAAGTAGGCTATGATGGTGATCCGAACACATACAATCCATATGATCCTGCTACGGGTGAAGGGACGGACCTGAACGCTAATATCGCCGATTCTGATGAAGATGGACATTCAGACTTTGACGAGATATTGCGCGGCTCTTCACCAATTGACGAAAGTTCGGTGCCGCCGCCAATAACTTTATACGTCGATAACGATGCGCCCGATGATCCGGGGCCGGGAAATCCAGATGTCAGTGATCCATATGAAGATGGCAGCAGCGAACATCCTTTTGATACAATCCAGGAAGGAATTAATGCGGCCTGGAATGGTGATACTGTTCTAGTAGCCCAAGGAACATATGAAGGAACATATGATAAAAGAATTATAATAAAAGATAAAGATATTATAATCACCAGTGTTGATCCGAACGATAAGAATACTGTGTCCAGTACGATTCTCAAAAGTGATGCTATAGGATACCCAGTTGTCAGCATCATTAATGCTAATGTAGTCATAGATGGTTTGAGTATACAGGACAGCCTTGCTTTTGCGTATATAGGCCAAGGCAGCGGTATTGTATGCATATCTGATGTCGGACAGAATTTTACCGTTACAATCCAAAATAACCGCATAGTTAACAATATTTTAGTTCTTGATACAAGTCATGCCTATGGTGCCGGTATTTATGGTGATAACCATGCCAAAATGATTATCACCGGCAATGAAGTTTGTAATAATCGAATTGATGTCTACTCTGACTACACCACCGGTTGTGGTGCCGGTATATATTCTGCATCCGCTGAAAGCCGTATTGAAAATAACCGTATCACAAATAATGCAATAAGTTCCTTATATAATTATGGAGGAGGAAATTACTATGGTTCTGGGATATATGCAAATGGCGGCATAATTAAGGGTAACACAATTTCGGATAATTTTATAAACCTTACTCATGATGTTGACGATTTTTGGCAACCGTCTATTCGAACATCAAAAGCCCTAGGGGGAGGGATATATTGTCGGAATGAAACTATTATTTACAGTAATAAAGTTTCAAATAATTCATTGTATGTTGTAAACGATTCCTATCCCGACGACAGCGATCATGGTTTGGACGGTTTTAATTCGGTTACTATAGGAGTTGGAATATATGTTGAAGATTACGCAGATATTTATCATAATATTATATTTAACAATTCTGCCCATGCCGAAGGAAGTGACGCAAGAGTAATTTGTGAGTATTGTGATATGAATCACTCGGGGGATGGAATTGCAAAGGGGGCAGGGATATATGCTGTTCGTGCACTGTGTAAAAATAATACTCTATATCAGAATTCTGTCTCTGCACAAAATGGTGAAATATTATGGTCCGATAGCGGGTTCTGCCCTGATCCAACTTATCCTTATTGGCTTGAAGGTGAAGAAATAATGGAAGGAGCGGGAATCTATGTTGAATCAGAGTCTTTTATAAATAATTCCATAATCAGAAATAACAATCCGGATGAAATAGTTGGTGAAGTTGTTATATCTTACAGCAATATTAAAGGAGGGAAGTCTGGGGTCGGTAACATTGACATTGACCCGTTATTTGTCGATCCTAACGGACCGGATGGTGATCCTGATATATGGGAAGATAACGATTATCATTTGAAGTCTCAATTTGGCTGCTGGGATCCGAACAGCCTTAGTTGGGTGTATGATGATGTTACTAGCCCATGCATTGATGCAGGCGACCCTAATTCAGACTGGACGGGAGAACTGTGGCCTCATGGCAAGCGGATTAATATGGGAGCCTACGGCGGAACTCCTAAAGCGAGTATGTCCAGTCGTAGCATTGGGTATAATACTGACTTCAATAATGACGGCATTGTGAATTCCCTGGATTTTGCCTTGCTGTCCGGGAACTGGCAGAAAAATGAGGTGCTACTGGCAGAAGATATTGACCGCGATGGTGATGTGGACGTTATCGACCTTGAGAATTTTGTTGGTGACTGGCTGATAACAGATGATGGAATGATAGACTATGACCTAGTTGGCTGGTGGAAATTTGACGAGGCCAGTGGCTTAACAGCCCAGGATTCATCAAGCTATAGCAATCATGGAACTCTGGTCAACGGCCCCGTCTGGACAGGAAATGGGGAACTATTGTTTGACGGCGATAATGATTACGTTGAGGTGCCTGATTCAGATTCCCTGGACTTGGATAATGACATAACTATCTCAGTTTGGGTTTATTTGAATGACTATGAAACCGACTATCCCAAGGTGGTGATAAAACCTCACTCGGCGTATGAGAGTCCCTGGGAAATGTACTGTATAGACCTGAGCCACTATGGTGATTACCCGAGAATGGTAATAACAGATGGTATTCCGAGCGGTGCTTCCGCTGTGGCAGCGGACCCAAACTTTACTCTGTCGCTGAATCAATGGTATCATATCGCAGGTACTTATGATGGGAGTTTAATGTCATTATATGTCGATGGTCAGCCGGTAGCAACTCAGCCGACAAGTATCCAAATCGGCCAAAACGATATGCCTTTGTCGATTGGAGGAAGACTTGGAACTCACAACAGCTTTGATGGGCTGATTGACGAAGTCCGCATTTATAATCGAGCTTTGACTGCCGATGAGATTCGAACTCCCGGTGCCAATGCCGGATCGGACCAGACAGTAACCGATAGCGACGATAACGGTAGTGAGCAGGTTACTCTGAACGGATTCGCATCGTCAGATCCGGATAGTAATATCGCTAATTATCTCTGGCATGATGGCGAAACTCAGATTGCAGGCGGCACAACGCCCACAGTTACACTATCGGTCGGCACGCACGTAATCATGCTGACAGTTATCGATAGTGAAGGTCTGTCGGATACGGATACGGTAACGATCACTGTCAATGAACCCGCCGGTCCAACTAATCACGACCCGGTAGCAAATACCGACAGTCCCGAAGTAGCCGAGGACAGCGGTGCCAACAGTATCGACGTCTTGGGCAATGACGGCGATATTGACGGCGATACGCTCACAATAACCCAGACAACCCAGCCCACACACGGCAGTGTCGTTGTCACCGGCGATGGCACAGCCCTGACCTACACCCCAACGGCCAACTACAACGGCTCGGATAGTTTCATATACACAATCTCCGATGGCAACGGCGGCAGCGATACATCAACAGTTAATATTACCGTAAATAGTGTGAACGACAGTCCCATCGCGGCAAACGACACCGCCTCCATCTCCGAGGACAGCGGTGCCAACAGTATTGACGTCTTGGGCAATGACAGCGACATTGATGGCGATACGCTCACAATAACCCAAGCAACCCAACCCACACACGGCAGTGTCGTTATTACCGGCGGCGGAACGAGCCTAACCTACACACCAGTGGCCAACTACAACGGGCCGGACAGCTTTATATACATTATCTCCGATGACAACGGTGGCAGCGATGCAGCAACGGTAAATATTACCATAATTAGTGTGAACGACAGTCCCATTGCGAACGCTGGCCCAGATCAAACTTACGAAGATTCTGATGACAATGGTAGTGAGCAGGTTCCTCTAGATGGGGCCGGATCGACGGACCCTGATAATAATATCGTAGATTTCCTTTAGGAATGGCATATGCAGGAGCAAAACTATAGCGTTGGCGGAGCAACACCTACAATTATACTGCCTGTCAGCGTCACACCGTACGTTATTAAACTTACCGTTACCGATAGTGGTGGCCTAACGGACACAGATACGGTAGCCATTATTGTTGAGGAATACGGCACTGCCCAAAACGGCTCCTTGCAGGTAACAATTTTCCCTCAGGATGCAATTAATGCCGGTGCCCAGTGGCGGGTTAATGACGGTGACTGGCGGGAAAGTGAAGCCTTTGTGAGCAATCTTGCTGTCGGTTCTTACACGATTGAGTTCAAAGCAATCGACGGTTGGGCCACACCAGCCAATAAAACTGTGCAGATCAATGAAGGTCAAACAACCAACGAAATTGGAGCCTATACCCAACAGACCGGTTTTCTGCAGGTAATAATCTCGCCGCAGGAAGCTGTTGAAACCGGTGCCCAATGGCGGGTTGACGGCGGCTCATGGCAAAACAGTGGCGTTACCGTAAGTGGACTTTCTGTCGGCAACCATACAGTCGAATTCAAGCCTGCTATCGGTTGGGACACACCTTCCAGTCGGACGGTACAGGTTTTCGATCTCCAGACGACCAATACGATAGGGACCTATAGCCAACAAACCGCTGGTCTGCTGGGTGTGACAATTTCCACGCAAGGCGTATCGATGCTGGTACCCAATGGAGTGTGGATGGGGGCGATACATGGTACGGACAGCACGGATACAATAACTTTGGCCGCGTAGCTTTGTCCACCACCATCCAAACCTGTTCATTCTCCAACCAGCCCCAGCGGCAGTTCTGCGTCTGGGAGCAATGGGTTCTGTATGTACTCCCAGTGGGTGGTGTGTGTACTTTGTATGTACTTTCTGTGTAAGTGCTGAAAATGGGCTTGTAAATCGTTGTAAAATAGGGGTTTATGAGAGGTGTTCCTGCTTTGGGAGCAGGAGGTCGCACGTTCGAATCGTGTCACCCCGATTTCATAAACCTCATTATTAGCTCAATAATGGGGGTTTTTGTTAGGACATCACCTGGTTTCTCCCCATTTTTACGATCTCCTGATTCCCAGCGGCAATTCTGCGTCTGGGAGATATGGGTTCTGTGTGTACTGTGGGTGTACTCTGAGTTGCAAAAATGGGAATTCTTGCTGGGGAGAAGGCGGTTTTCCTTCATTCAGGCCCAGGCAAACAAGGAATATATGCCCATCGGGTACGGTTTAATTGTGTTGCCCGGCTTGCAAATCGATAGTACTAAACGAGCTACGAATCGACTACCCCAAGTTCCACAGTTAGGGGGTAAAAAGGCTGTTTTTGAGGGCTGAGAGCGGAAAGTCTTCACTACATTTCATTTTAACTTTTAATTCGTCGAGGCAGATCAAGGCCTAAACGCGACAATAAAATCGCTTGATGCTCGGTTGGCTTACAAACACAACGGCGGCGAATATCTACGTTTTTGCGGGTTGGCAGCACAACATCTACCACACTAATCTGGCTCAATTCGTCAAAAATCCGTCGAGGCTCATCACCAAGACCTGCGGCTTTGGCCATCTGATGCAATGTTTTCCATAACACATAAGCCAAAAAACAGACCAGGATATGAGCCAATACCCGATCCTTTTTCTGATGCCAAACCGGTCTGATCTTCAGATCGCTTTTATGAATTCGAAACGCAGCTTCAGCTTCGGTCAACTGGATATATGCATGCCATAAATCCTCAGCCGACCAATCAGTAACATTCGTGCGAAGCAGATAACAACCCTCATTGAGCGTTGCCCATGCTCTCCAGTTTCCCTTTTTCGACCAACTGATAGCCGTATGTCCATCAGTTTCTTTTACTTCGACTTCAAATAGTCCAGCGGCCCGGCTATTTTTAGCCATAATACTGCCGACCCTGCGGTCGATAGTTTCTTTCTTATACTTACGTTTTTTACAACCGGCTTTGAGCTTTTCCAATGCGGCATCAATTCGTTGTTCGAACCGTTCATGCATTGCTTTCTCTTTTTCTCTGCGATCTTGTCTGCGACATAAAATATATGTTTCCTGAGTATTGTCTGGCGACTGACACATCTTCACTTCAAGCCCTTCACGAATTGTCTGCCAATCATCCTGAAGCAATTGTCGCTCAAACTTTTTCAATGTGCTTTTCGATGCACCAATAATATACTTACGATTACCTGATTGCATGAACTCGAGGTTTTCTTTACTCATCATGCCGCGATCTCCGCACCAGATACGGTCAGCTTTGCCATAATAAGCTTCCATTTTCGTGACAATGTCCTGCCAGGTTTTAACATCGTTTTTATTGCCCTCGAAAACTTCGTATCCCAAAGGCATGCCGCATTTGGAAACTACCAGACCAATACAAACCTGTTTACAATCAGAACGTTTGTCGCGTGAATAACCTCGTTGTGCCATCGAATTGCCCTGGCACTGACCCTCAAAATATGTACTGGTTACATCGTACAGCAATAAATCATACTTCAAGTCAAACACAGTGCCGAGCCGGTCTTTTAAATGTTTCTCCAGGGTTTTTTTTGTGCGGCAGAAGCTTGTCTAATGCGCGATACAACCGTTCGTCATAAACCTTTTTTGCCGGGATACCCAATAACTCCGGCATAGCTGTACTTTTATAATAATGCTCAGCAATATAAAGCTCACTTGAGGGATTGCACAGCCGACAGACCGCAAGTACCAATACCATTTTCGACCATGGAATATGTTCTCTGCCCGGCGGCATGACCGTTTCGAGTAATTCATCAAACTTGAGTTTATGTATCAGTTGTAAAGCAAGCCATGGCCCACCAAAGTTCAGTTGGTTTTCAATGCGAATATTGGCAGTATCAACTTCTATCCATTCCGGCTCAGGTTTATTATCAGCATCAAACAAATACAGTTGCTTGAACGCAGACTTTTTATTGCCGTTGGCTGCTTGTTTGATTCCAAGCCGTTCGGATTCTTTGAGCAGTCCCAGATAAGAAACAACTCGTTGACGTGGCCCTCGCTCTGTTCGATAAGACTCAACCAACGCCCAGTACGC
>Ga0255394_10037_pt1 | contig 18930 bp, 9 predicted proteins | sample ANMaggSeSYBR01D3_FD_182112 | JGI IMG/M metagenome (GOLD analysis project Ga0255394, IMG submission 182112) | Sediment cell enrichment communities from methane seep in Santa Monica Basin, California, United Staets - ANME aggregate JGI... | ecosystem: Environmental > Aquatic > Marine > Cold seeps >...
CGACGGTTTTGCGGCCTTGTATGTCTTTTACGGATAGTGTTTTCGCTTCGCGGTATACCTTGCCGCCTTTTTCGAACTGGATGCTGACGGGTATGAACGTCGCTTTATGGACATAGCTTGTGTATGAATCGAACTCTACTGTGTCTTTGTTTTCCGGTTTGGGTGTGCTTTTAATCACATAGTAGTTTTCGTCCGTTTTGATGAGTTCGTGCGTATCTTCCATCACTCCGCGGCCCGACACGTCCTCATAAAAGAAGTCGGAGCCGACAAAGCTGGTGCGTTCATCGGACGCGGCGATGCGTTTTATCACGTCCAGCGCGGGAAGATACAGCCAGCGGTCATCGTCTTTGTCCTCGTGTTTCCACACCATGAACACTGTGCCGCGTTCATCGGCGGGTTCTTCGAAATATATGTAAAACCGCTGGTCCTTGTCCTGCTCGTCCATGTTTTTGCGCAGGATCGTGAACTGTTTGGTCCGTTTACGGCCTTGATCGTCCGTGATGGTCATTTTAACTTTGGCTTTCCCGTCCTGCCCCTGATAGTAGGCCATGTGCTTCGCTTTCGCGACGATCTCTTCGACACTCAAGTCTTGCGCGGCGGCAACCGGCAATACCGCCAGAGCGGCCAGTGCGCATATGCTGATGAAACGTTTCATGACAAACCTCCTTAATTGCCCGTTCGCGGAATTCAAGGGCTGTATTAACTTTTACACTTCTTTCCGCGCGACATGGCGCAGCATATGATAAACAATACCGGCAGTATCGCGAGGGTTATCCAGGTCAGGGTTGTTACCCCGGCGTTAATGAACTGATACGCGTTCACAACCACAAGCAGCACGCCGATTATGCCGGTCACGATACATGTGCCGCATATACAGGTGATCGAATACGCCTTGGCCTTTGGGAACAGCAGCGGTTCAAAGATTGTCACCAGCGAGGGCAGCAGCAGCAATGTGCCGATGCCCGACAAAAACAGGATCGACGCGAGAAAGAAACCCACTGTGATGTATGGCACCAGCGAAGCCGCCAGCAAAGGCAGGAAACCAACCGCCACAACAATCACGTTGCGCATGATCGCGCGCGCCGGTTCGCCGAATGCGTACGGATACGCTTTTTTCCAGGAACCTTCTTTATTGTAGATGTCCCGCGCCCGCGCCAGAAAATGGATCGCGAAATCGACCGCGAGGCCCAGGGTCAACGACGACAGCACGGCGACGGGCATGTCGTAGTCTTTGCCGATGAAGCCAATCGCGCCATAGATGGAGCCAATCGTGACCGTAAGCGGGATCATCGACAGCAGGCCCCACAGGCCGGAGCGGAACAGGACAATCATCATGAACAGCACTACAAGAAAACTTCCCATGAAGGCCTGGGCCATGCCCTTCACCATCTTATCCTGCCAGACGACGTTGATGTATGTGAGGCCAAACCATTTGTGCTGGAGTTCAAATGGCGGCGGGTTCCTGGCGATGTATTCATCCACCGCATCCACGACCTTCGACATGTCCTTGTTGTCGCCGCTGGTCAACTGCACCCAGAGGCTCGTTGCGCGGTGGTTGGGCGTCAGCATGTGCCACAGGTCGCGGGGACGATGACTGCTCTGGTACTGCGACAGACATTGCGCCACCGCGGCGGCGGAGTCTGGTATGCGGTATGATTCTTCAGCGCCGTCTATCAATTCCCGATGGACGGTCTTCACAATGTCCGCGAGCGAATTGGATTTGCCCACGACACCTGTCTTCTTGAGGTGTTCCTGCAAACCGGTGATGTAACGCAGCGCTTCCGGTTGTTTGAAGACTTCCAATGCGGCTTCGCCGACGGACGCAATTTCCGCGGACTCCTCTTCGGCAAACCCGCCCAGGCCCGCTGGCAACTCGGGGCCGTCCACCCCCAGACCGCCTGGCAGTTCAGGCGCGCCGCCGCCCAGCCCCGCCGGGAGTTCCGGCCCGGACACGGCTGTTTCAGGTTCGGGCGCGGGGATAAGCGCCGCCGCCTTGGCCATAGCTTCATTTTCGCCTTCCGGGAAGAGCGTCAAATACGCCATATATGTGCCGCCGAAGTGGTCATTCAGTACACTGTCGGCCACCCGGATAGAATGCGAACTTTTGAACCAGCGCGTCGGGTTGTCGTTGATTCTGATCTGTTTGATACCGAAAAATGCCGCGATGATCAGTACTCCGCCGATAGCCAGTCCGATCTTCGCGTGATTGTAAGTGAATTCGCCCAGCCATTTCAGAAAGCCTTTGGCTGGCGCGTCATCGCGGGCATGCGCTGCGCCAAAGCCTTCAAGTTTTCTCTCTGGAATGAACATCACGTACGCGGGGATGAACAGGATCGTCAATATCCATGCCGTCATGACGCCAATAGCAACGAACAGGCCAAACACTTGGACGGGCGGTATCGGGGTAAGCGCGAGCGAGGCGAATCCCGCCGCGGAAGTCAGCGAAGTGCACAGCATCGGCACGAACAGAGAACTCATGACATTTTCCATCGTCTTGCGCCGGTCATGCGTCTGCTGGTACCGGTCGAAAAATTCCGACAAGATGTGTATGGAGTCCAGCACGGCTATCGGCATAATGAAAATCGGTATCATCGAGCTCATGATGTGGATGGTGTTGCCCGTGACGACCAGCAGCCCCATTGTGATCATCACCGCCGTCATCGCGATGATCATCGGCGATATGATAAGGATGAGTTTGCGGAAAAACAGCAGCATCAGAATGAAAATAGCGAGCATTGCCAGCGGGGCCGATATTGCCATCTGCTTGAACATCTCGACGCCGAACACGTCATTCGCGACCGGCAATCCCGTGATGTAGTATTTTTCACCGCCATCAAACTCAGCGATCTTCTTCTGAAGCGCCGAGTATACTTGATAACTGAGGTCTTTGGATGTGATGGGCAGATACAGCGCCAGCGCCTTCCCGTCTTCGGAGACCATCGTTCCGTTGAGAAAGGGTATCCGCAGCGTTTTATCGCGGACGGCCAGCGCTTCCTCTTCCGTTTTGGGCGGCTGCGGCATCAGCCACTCGAATTTCACCGTGCCCGGCCCGGCCTGCTCGATATTATCCACCTCAGACGGCGCAATCATGTCCGCCCCTATCACGCCCGCCGCCGGATCAGACTCGCCTATGGTTTCGCCGGTGAGGGTTATTGCAAATTTGGCGAGCGCATGAACGTTGCCCAGGGTCCTGGTGTTGAAAACGCCGGCCGGATGCTCCTCATTGATCACGCCGACTACGACAATATCATTCAGCGAGAATTCCTTCTTCATCCGGTTGTGGAATACGCGCACTGCCTCATCGCTGCTCAGCATATTTTCAGGGTCCGTATCGACTTTCAGAGGGGAGAGAAAGTGGAATGTGTCCGGCCATATAGTTGGCAGCGCCGCCATTGCGGCTAGAATGAAGGCCAGCGCGAGCATGACGGCTGTCACTGTGCGCGGGCGGTTCAAGGCAAAACGAACAAGAGAGTCACCCATTGAATACGTCCTTATTAGAATCATTTGCAAAGTCCGGCACACCAGACCGCGTACCGCGGCACCCTATTGGCGCAAAAGAAATGGAAACGTCTCTACAACATCAATAGGTGTTCCAAATATTCCGCAAATCCGCTGCGTCCAATATCTTACCACACTTTATCCGCACAGCATGGCGATCACCCTGGCAGAAAATTCGGAACTGTACCTTGAAGATCCGCCGCAGGCTGAAAGCAAAGCGAGGCACGAGCGAGTATCCCGCAAACAAGACGCTGCTTGACAAAAAACGCGAAAAACTGAGTCTGGGGGCAGGCCCCATACCATTAGAGCATCGCGCATATTTCGACTTCCACATTGCCCGGCAATTCAGGTTTCAAGGTTCAGCGCCCGCCAATCATTGCCCCTGTCTACAAATACAATGGCTGAAATCGTTCCAGGTCTGTTTTTCGGCAGAGACAACTGAAAATGTGGCGGGAAATCACAGGGCTTGTTGTTTTTTACCGCAAAACCCGGGATTATGTTGCCCGCGTTTTTTCCTGCTGGTAGAATAGGTTTCAAGGATACGTGGTGTATCCAGTATTTAGTAGTAGTATGGCCATTGGGCCACGGGATACTCAGGGAGCAGACATGGAGAAAGTTTCATCGGACTGCCGGAACGGGGCTGGAGAGACCTCTTCCGAAAACACGGCATTCTCCCGGCAGACGCTGCAGCGTGTTGCCGCTGATGCCAGGATCAGCAGATTACTGGCTGAAAATAGCATCGTAACCAGGAGTCAGTATGATGTTGCGCGAAGCCGTTGTATTCAACGGGGCGGCAATATTGTTGACAACCTGATCTCTCTGGGCTATTTGGCGCCTGCTGAATTAGTGGAATTTCTGGTAATGCGTTCAACGGAACTGGCCGCTGACGTCTCTCAACTGGGACTCAGCCCTGAGTTGATCAAGTTGATCCCGGCGGAATTAGCCCGCAAATACCAATTTGTGCCTATTGAACGCACTCCTGATTCTATCTTGCTCGGCGCAGTAGCTCCGCTTGAAAGCGATGCCTTGTCCCTTGTTGAGCAGATTGCCGGTGTAACTCCCAAGGTCCTGCTTTGCTGTAAGGAAGACATAATGGCGGCCCTCAATGCGCATTATCCTGGTGAAAATGCGCCAGAGAACGGCGCGCCTTCGCCTGATGAAATAGATTCCAGCCGCCTTATGGCGGATACAAAGATGTCCCATGTCGTGCATATGATCCACCAGATTTCCTCGTTGCCTGCCTTGCCCGAGACAGTTATACGGGTGCAGGAAACAATGGAAAGTCCTCGCAGCTCCGTCAAGGACATTGTAGATATTCTCATACTTGACCCGCCAGTGGCCGCAAAAGTCTTGAGCGTGGCCAATTCTGCCGCATACGGGTTCGCGCACCGCGTCAACACCTTGGAAATGGCCGTAACGCTCCTGGGCCTTCGGGAAACGTATGGCATTGTGCTTTCTGCCGCGATTGCGAATCTGGCGGATAAACTTCAACATTTTAATTATGAAGCATTCTGGCTTGAGTCCATGTATTGCGCCGCCGCCGCACGCATCGTAGCAAAGGCTGCCAGCCTGCGCCAGCTCACGGGTGTTTTTTCAGCCGCCTTGCTTCACGATATCGGGCGGATTGTACTGCTTGAGCTGCAGCCGAATTACGCCCAGCTTCTGCCGGAACCTCTTTGGGGAAAAGCGCTGGTGGAAGAAGAAAAACGTGTTATTGGCCTGTCGCATCCTGAGGCGGGGTATGAATTGGCCATCTACTGGAACCTTCCTGATGAGATCGCCGAGGTTGTTCGATTCCATCATGAACCCGAGCATGCGGATGCCAGCAGCAAACATGTCGCCATTGTTGCGCTTGCAAACGTAATGGCTTGCGCCACGGGGGAATCATTGGAAGAAAATGCCGGTCTCTTCAAGGGCTATGAGTCAACACTGGAGAAACTTCGGCTGGATTCTGAGATCGCTGAGGCAATGCTTGATGAGTTCCTGGTGTTGCGTTCCAAAACGCTCGGCGCGCCAGATGAGCAATAACCCGCATTTCTCCGGCATTTATCGGAAATCCCGAATAATCACTGGTTTCTGACAAGGAAACACGGAACAACGCTTTCAGAAAAACAACAAAAGCCCTCGCGCAAGCAAGGGCTTAAATCAAAAACTATGCAGTTTTAATCTTATTTCTTACGGAAGCGGCGAAGCGCCATGCCCGCAATACCAAGACCCAACAGCGTGATGCTGGCTGGTTCAGGAACAGGTGTTTTGCCTACCAGGTTATCATTGCCGCATTCCATGGTGAAGTGGAACAGGGTTTCTTCAGGAATGTCCCAGCCACTACTACCGAAAAGCCCGGCAAGACTCAACGAGACGGCATTGTGTGTCGCGCCGTTAGAAGTGTAGCCAGCCGCCAGGCCAGTGCCGCTGGCAATGCCAGTCTGATAGCCGAATGCGCCTGAAGCCACGATCGTCTCATTACAATACGCCAGTTCCCATGGATTCGAGACTGAGTTCGCTGCATACATAACAGGGGTAAGTGATGATTGGGCGTTCAATTGATAAATCGTATAAGTATTGGCGGTGCCGCCAAAACTCAAATCAATTGCATAATCCCAACCCTGTCCTGAATAGTCAGCCCCAAGCACATCAACAAAGATGTCGCCAGAACCGTAGGTGATGCTGCCAGCGCTTGCGCCTGCGGCAAAGTCGTAAGTGCCAACCATGCTCAGGGTATTGGTGACCTTGTCCAGCAAGAATCCTTCCAAATCCCAAACATCGCCTGTTGCACAGCCCGGCTCGACTTCTTGATCTTCCTGAGCACCGTACCAGCCAGTGCCAATACCTCTTCCGTCGTAGATGGTGATATCTACCGGCGTCGCGCTAGCGCTTCCTGCCACAGCAAGCACTAACACTGCTGCCAGCCCCAATATCCCCCAGTGTCGTTTCTTTAACATCTTTATGCCTCCTTCCAAAAATTTGGATTTATGCACCATTTATACACAACATAAGTTAAACTGAACAATGCGTGATTCTATTACAGCAAATTGTGTGCCAGTTCTCCAGATTCTACTGTAAGCTGTGGGCGTACACGGAGATACAACTATTGCCAACAATATGCTTGTGTGCATTCCCCTTGCAAAAACGATAAAAATGTGTCAGGCGTGACAAACATTTGATATAGTCGAAAGGGCAATTCCTCAAACAAGATGCATAAACACATCGGTTTGGGTGAAAAATGACTGCGCAAACGGTCCACGGTCCCATAAGAATGTAAGGATATGGGCAATTACAGGAATAACGCCTTGGCACATAACGCTGTTCAGGCGGCAGATTTATCACTGGATTCCAGATTTTCCGGTAAAACGTTGATATGCCCTCGTCACTTGTAGCGTCTGAGGATATTTTCAGCTTCTGCCCTGCGCGGGAAAGGCAGGCCAATCTGTGCGCTGTATTTTAGGGCTGTTTCTATCTGGACCACGGCTTCCTCCGTGCTGTTTTGGGCAATGAGCAACTGGCCGTAATCCAGGAGAAATGTCGGGTCCGCCGGACGCAGAGTGATAGCCAGTTTGAGGTTGTCAGCGCTTTTTTCCAAATCCCCGCGTCGAAGCTGGACCAATCCCAGGGTGTGCAATACATTTGGCTCCGTTGGACGCATGTTCTTGGCCCGTTCAGCATGCGCAAGCGCTTTATCCAGATCCCCCTCCGTCAGCAACAGGCAATAGGCGAGATTGTTATTTCCGGCCAGATCATCAGGAACAAGTTCCAGCAATCGCTCATATGCGGGGATGGCCTCTTCAATGGCTTCCTGTCGTTCCAGGAAGTATGCCCGCTGCCGCCAGGCCTCGGCAAACGCTGGCGCAATTTCAACCGCTTTCTCCAAGGCGTTCCCCTGCGCTTCGGTATTCTCCATTACGCCATGCAATCTGGCTAAACTCAGCCACATGCGCGCTGAATCGGGATAACGCCCGGAGAACTCCTCCAATACTTTTTGCTGTTCGTCAACAGGGAGCGCTTTGGCGGCGCAATCCAGCGCTGTTACCGCCAGAAGCGGGTGGCCTCCCGCAATGTTGTCAGCCGCCTTCATTTTCTCCATGGCGGGCACATAGGATGGCACAGCCAGATAAGCCAATGCCAAAACATAATTACGAAGGGCCTCCGGTGACTCGCGCAATGCTTTTATGAGCGAAGCCTCTTCCCGAGTATCCGGTGACTGGTCCAAAAATACGGCAAGACATATGCGTTCCTGGGGGTTTGCCGGTGTCTTGATGGATTCAATGACCTTACTGGCCTCCTCATTTATTCCTGACTGAAGAAATGCAAGGGCCCTCAACCATTTGAAAAACGGCGGCGCGTCTTCTTCCAAATACGGCCCTGTAATCGCCAATACCTTATCCCAATCTTTCCTGGCGGCAAAATGGAAACCGGCCATATCGCCCAAAAAACCGGCGGCATCCCCTTCTTCCACATTGAAGTCTTCCATGAAGGCCGGCAATTCGTCAAGCCGATTAGCATGCAGCAGCAGACGTGCCATGGCCGCCTTGAATCTTTGCGACTCAGGGAAATTCAGCATCGCGCGGCGCAGAACTTCCTCGGCCAACGGCAGATTATGGCTCTCAAGATAAACCTGGGCCAGGTTCATGTTTGTCCCTTCACGTTCAGGGAAAAGGCTGAAAGCGACTTCGGCCGCCCGCTGCGCTTCAGCCTTTGCTCCTGCTTCTCTTAAAGTAATCCACAGCAGATAATGGATATCGACATTGTTCACGGCAATGGCCAGAAGCTTTTGAAGCGCGCGCGCGGCAATTTCATGCTGGCCGGCAGCACGCAGCACTTGCGCCAGATTGTAATAGGTTATCCCGTATTCGGGCGAGGCGGAAATCGCCCTGGAAAGAATTTCAACGCCTTGCAGTCTTGCCCCCAGCATTGCCAGCCCGAGTCCTTCCGCATTTGCCCGGAGCACGATTCTCTGCTCGTCTGTTTCCTTCCAGTTTTTCATGTGCTGCACAAAAAGGTCCGCGTTCCGGCTGTTTACCGCATCAAAAAAACCGCGTAATGGAGATTCGGCTGGGAGTTCTTCAATCAATTGTTCAAGCGCGGCCTTGTTATTATCACAAAAAGCGGCCAAAGCCAAGGTCTCGGACACATTGAGATCTCCGCTGTTCAAGAAATCCGCGCGGCGGGCCAGCATGGGTTTCAGCGCGGCATGCTTCCAGAGGCCCAGCCAATCTCTCGGAAGGGCCTCATGCGCTGCCTCCGCAAGATTCTCAAAACCCGTCTCTTTTTTGCTTACCGGGACCGGTCTTGCTGTAACTCCGCCATCCCTCCCCTGTCCGCCTTTTTGCGCCAGCGCCAGGTTTCTGCTGACAATGTGCTGATTCGGCAACAGCGCCGAGGCACGCTCTAAATGAGGCAGCGCCTCGCCAAAATTTTTCTGAGCGAGCAAACAAGTCCCGAGTATGTGATTGCTCCATCCAGAATCCGGATTTTTCTCATGATAAACCCTGGCTTCTCTTACAGCGTCTTCCAGGCGCCCAGCGCCCAGCAAAGCCTGAATAAGGCTCAATTCGATTGCCGTGTCCCCCGGTTTTTCCCGTGCCAGTTGTTCATATTCCTCCGCGATTTGTCCATTTTTCCCTTGAGCGCGGCAGGCCTCCACAAGCATCAGGTTCAACGCCGTCAAATCGCTTTGATCAGCCCCGGTCTCAAGCAAGCTCCTGATGATGAGTTCCGCCTCCGCGGCATTTCCGGATTCAAGCGCGACGGCAATGAGTTCTTTTTTTACCTTGACGTCATCGGGATACTGTTCAGCAAGCGTTTTGAGTATCTCCATGGCTTCCTGAATTCTATTTGTCTTTTGGAGCACATGCGCTGCCAGGCGCGTCCCCTCGCGAAGGTTTTTTTCTTTAAGGGCTTCCGCCATCGTCAAAGCCTGTCCGCCTTCATTTTGCCGCAGCAGGATATGCACAGCCTCTTCGTACGCGGGCACTGACGCTGGATCAATGCTGATAGCAGCGCGAAACGATTCCATGGCGTCATCCGTTTCGCCTTCCAGCAACAAACAGCGACCCATGCCCAATTTTGCGGAAGCATTCTCAGGATTCATTTCCTGTGCGCGCTGATAAGCGTTTTTTGCCTCTTCGAGCTGTCCCAGCCTGAGAAGCGTGTCGCCCTCCCGCCGGTATTGCTCACTTTTCCTGCCCCCGCATCCTGTGCATAAAAGTAATCCACAGAAAATCAGCGCCGCGGCCAAACGTAACTTTTTCATGACTATCCCTTTGATTTTCATGCCGTTTCGCAGAATCCGGCCTGCCTGGTTTAGTTATTCCATATAATCCATGAGAACATGCGTCAGTTGCACCGCGAAATCCTCAAGCAACAAAAACGCCGATTCTTCGCCATCGTTTAACACTGGCGTACTGATGCGAATCATCGCCGAAGCGGCGGAACCAGTCGTCAATTGTTCACACGCCCAATGCCATGAATTCTCAAAAAAGTTGCCTGTCAGGTTGTCGCGGGTCTTAAACCAGTATAGCGCTGCATCGTGCCGCTCACCTTTCACGAGGCTGAGCTTGCTGGCATCAAAGAAAAACCCCACTGGCATTTTCGACTGCTCCCCAATTTCCCAGCCTTGTCCGACCAGGCAGACTTCGGGAAAATGGAGACTCCGCCGGGTAGTGCCTGCGTAGACGATTGTGAGCTGAACATGCCGCCCGGTCGGTGCCCTGTAAGTGCGCATCAGGATCGCGCTCGTTTCCAATTGCTCTTTGATGTCCTCACCCGGATCAACATCATCGCCAAACTGGGTGTAATCCCCTACAGATGATGGAATATTGAAGACATTAACAGGGGTTTTCTTCGCCGCCGCGGCACTGTGCGCGCGCTGAATACTTGCAAAACTTATTGCCGTTATCAGCAAGATGATAATTGTGATGATATATCGCTTCATTTGTCCATGCCTTTGTTTTTCTGAGAGGGTTCCAGGCGGCGCAGAAAGGAGTTCAGGCCCATAAAAACCATAAACGCCAGCACAAACATAAGAACACCTGAAACATCATGCACCAAACCCGTAGCTGTTTTCGCGCCCCAGAAATACCCCACAATGCAGAGAAACAGGATCCGCATCACATTTGACGCCACCGCTATAGGCGCCGCGGCCAAAAGGAGCAAGGCCCGGCTCCAGAGTTTCGCCTTGCTCATGTAAGCCATGAGCGCTCCAAGGGCAAGCATGGAGATTAGCGAGCGCAAACCGCCGCATACATCGCCAATAAGCAGGAACTCGTCGTTAAAATAAACAAAAGAGCCTTCATGAATTATGGGCAGTGTCATAAAACGCGCCAGTGAAACCGCCATGTTCGTGGCAAACAGCTTGAGATCCAGGGCTATGCTCTGAATAAGCGACGCCGGGATGGGAATCATGAATATCAGGAAAAGGATCGGGAAGGCAAGGATTCTGAAATGACTCCATCCGAAAAAGATCAGCGCCAAGCCGGAAAGCATGAATATCATGGAAATGTGTGTGAAAACGGCAAAGCCCAGGAAAGCGCCCATGACAATCAAGGCGCATGAAAAGAGCAACAGCGGATATCCCAGCCATGCAGCGGAAGATAATGGCGTGGAGATCAATTCATGCCGTTTGCGCCACACCAGAACCAGGCTGATGGGAGCTATCAGAAATCCGTGCGAATAGTAAGAGTCGCCCAAAGTCCATATATGATACATCTGATCAACAGGCGTGCGATACAGATAAACAAGCAGCAACACAATTGGCAGCGCCTTCCACGCCATCGCGCGATTCATGCTGGCGGCTGTTGCGTCCCCGGGATTATTAATTACAGCAGACTTCATGACACATTCCCGTCTTGTTCATCTATCATTTGACCTATGCGCTTCAATTGTTCCTCATTAACCAGCATGCCATTTTTCAACTTCCTGGTTGCCGCTTCATAATATCGTTTGGCCATGGGGATGTCCTTCAGGCCTATACAGGCCTCCGCCAGGCTCATATCAAGCGATGGCGAATTGATATCCCGCGAACGTCCTGCTTCCTGAAAGTCTTTCAAGGCATCTTCAAAACGCGCTTGCGCCAGATACAGACGGCCGCGCATGTAAACATATTCTCTACGCTGTTCCAATGCGAGGGCCTGCTCTATTGTTTCTAATGCGGCGGGCAAATCCTTCTTGTATTCGGCCAGCAAGAGCGCCTTTTTGTACAGGATATCCGGCGAGACCGGATAAAGCGCCAGATACCTGTCGCATAGCACAAGCATCTGCACCATATTGTTTGCCCGCTGGCTGAGACCAATGAGTCCCCTGAGTGCGGGAGCGTAATTGGGATGGATTATCAGAGCGCGGGTGAAAGCGGAGGAGGCTTTCCCCTGCGCGGCAGCATTATCGCCTTTCGAGAGATGGTATTGGCCAAGCATCACCCACGCATCCGCCTGATCAGGATGATTCTCGGCAAACCCCAAAAGCAACTGTTCCGCTTCATCGTCCCGTCCCTGGAGCGCTACAAGAAGGGCCAGCTCCCGTAACGTAACTGCATCATCAGGATTGCGCACATACCGGTCGCGGAACATCGCTTCCGTCGCCCGCATGTTTTGGCCGCGGGCGGCCTGCACACGGCCCCGCAAAAAGGACAATTTCCATTGTTTCTCGCCGCCCTCAAGCAGTTGCTCAAGCCGCGCCAATGCGCCTTCCGCATGTTCTGTACGGCCAGTCAGCAAATAGGCATTGACAAGCAATTCAAAGGCGCGGGGCGAGTCGGGGGTCAACGTCAATGAATGCTCCAATGTTGCCTGCGCCTCGGCCGCGCGTTTGTCCAGCAACTGAATTTCAGCCAGCTTGATGTGTAATCCGGCATTTTGCGGATCGGCCGCGGCCGCGCGCCGCGCGTAGTCTATCGCCGCCACAATATTTTCTTGCTTTATTGCCAAGTCAGCCATATGGGACAATATGCCGGCGTCAGACGGTCTTGCTTCATGCATTTGTTCCAGTATCGCCCAGGCGCCGTCAAAATCAGGAGGGTCCTGATTGATAAACACGCGGGCTTGCAGCAATTGAAAACGATCTTCATCCGGGCGGGCCGCACTGAGCGGGCCTACAAGTTTTTTTGCTTCAGCGATGTGATTGGGCTTATCCGATTGCAGAAGCAGCAGGATCAACTGTTCTTTCACGGAAACTATTTCAGAAGCGTTCTCAGAAGCGGATGCGCCGGCCTCCCTGGAGGCCAATAATGAAAGAGCGCGATCCAAATCACCGAAGCGCATGCACAGATTTACGCCATCCATATGCAGTTTTTCGGCTTCGCCGGGCGGCATCGCCTCCTCTGCCATCTGAAAAACAGAAAGTCCTGAATCGATATTTCCCCGCGCCGCAAACGAATTTGCCCAGCGCCTCACGTCTGAGACAAGAAATCCTTCCTTGGCCAATTCCTTTCTGAACTCATCAAATGCGGCCGGTTCCTCTTTTGCCGCAATAGCGATCCAGGCACGCAGGATAGGCCCGTCTTTCAGTTCATCAATATGCTCTTCCGCCTTGGCAAGAACAGTTTCCGCCTGCGCCGGCATGCCGGCCCGCAAATAGAAATCCGCCAGGACGACATAGGATCGCTCATATTGGGGGTCCCGTTTAATAGCGGTTTCCAGCAATGCGCGCACGGTGTCAATCTGGCTGTCATCATTCAATTGCCGGTTTTGCAGAAAAAGCTGCTCTGCCGCCGCGGCCAATTCCCGCGGCTCGGCGTCTTCCTGTACTAACAGGTTCCTGGCCTTTGCAAAAAACCTGGTGTCCGCCTTTGGCTTTGAAAACTCCCGTTCAAACAACGCCCGCGCAAATGCATCATCAGGAAACGAGTGCAGCATGATCACCAGCGCATTGCGCGCGTGCTGACGCTGGCGGGATTGCAGCAGGGATACAGCAAGATAATAATGCGCCTGCCTGAAGTCAGGCACATTCTGAACAACCGTGTTGAATTTGGCCGCGGCGCCGCTGAAATCTCCCTCAGCCAAAAGCAGACGCGCCCGCATATATTCCGTCACCATAACCTGGTCTGGAAATGCAATGCTGTACTCGTCCAGCACTTCCTGCGCTTGTTCAAGCTGATTCGTTTGCGCGAGCAATTCATTGTAGAGGACCAGGAATCTGGTATCATCCAGCCGTTGGAAACGGCCCATCTCTTCTATCAAACGAATGGCGTCATCATATTTCCCCTGTTGCTCAAAGACCCTGATGAGCAGGAAACGGATTTTCGCGCTGGCCGCATCCTTGGCCAGGGCAGCCTGCCCCAACTCAACAGCGTGTTCCCATTCTTTCTTTTTTTCGGCAAGCCGCGCAGCGGCAAAAAGGACGGTTATATCAACTTTGTCCAACACGGTTTCCCCGCCCCGCGCCTGTTCGATGTCCGCGGACGCCTCCGCCAGAAGGTTGTTCTCTACTCGATACAAAGCGCGCTGCGCCAGGATTTGAGGATTCCCCTCCGCATCATTTACAGCCTTGTCTAAAAGTTCTTCGGCCTGTTCATTAAATCCCAACTGTCTCAAGCATTCGGCCAGACGGAAATAGACATCGGCATATTCAGTCCCCTCTTCGGCTAACGTCTTGAACTCCTCAATTGCTTCCTGTGTCCGGTTAAGCTCATCCAGCGCAACAGCATGGCAGTATGCAAGCCAGGCATCATCGGGAAACCGCCCCATAAAACGCTCCGAGTAATACTCAAGCTCGCGCCATGCTCTTATTTTGAGGCAGAATTTCACAAGACGCTGCATCGCTTCCGTGTCATTTGGAAGAATACGTGTAATCTGGTTATAAGACATGATCGCATCACGCAGTCTGTGCGGGCGGCTTACAGCGATATTGCAACTGGAGTCGGCATACTTGAGTAATATGCCGACACTATCCGGCTTCCTTCTCAGGTACAGTCCGAAACCGCGGCGGGCAAGGTCCCAGTCCCCCCTGGCATATGCGGCTTCGGAAATAGACAATGTCTTCCGAAGACGATATTCCCGGTACTGAAAATATCCGAAGACACCGAGTAATCCCGCGACGAGAAGTCCCGCAAGCAGCGCCAGAATAACGACGAGTTTTTTTCGCGATATCAAACCCCTGCATCCCCCAGTAAAATATGCTTCCCAAGACAAAACCGTTCAGATAAATCCAAACATTCCATGTTCGCAAAGGGAAATATATTTTTTCATTTATGAAAACTCCAACAGCCAAATTCCAGCTATTGCCAGCAAACGCATTAAATCGCAACTATTCCTTCTTTTTCAAGGTCTCCCCAGCATCGACAATATCAACAGGCTTGTGTGATACGTTTCTTGTCTCGCCGCCAACAGGCGTTTTGGGCACGGGCCTGCGCAGGGCGCTTTTTGTCTCGTCGCCAACAGGCGTTTTGGGCACGGGCCTGCGCAGGGCGCTTTTTGTCTCGCCGCCAACAGGCGTTTTGGGCACGGGCCTGAGAGGGGCGCTTTTTACCTCGCCGCCAACAGGCGTTCTTGCCGCGGGCCTGCGCAGGGCGCTTTTTGTCTCGCCGCCAACAGGCGTTTTGGCTGCGGGCCTGAGAGGCTTGTTTTCGAGCAGCCCCCGTTTACCGGCACCCGGCGCTTCGAGAAGGGCGGCTTTATCCGAATAACCATAGTACATATCAAGGTTCTGTTTCAGATAACCGCCTCGGGTCTTCCTGATTTTATTCATGACTACGCCGATAATTTCAGCATTCACTTGCTGAAGTTCACTCATAAACCTGTTTACCATGCCGCGCACGGTATCGCCCGCGCCTACAACCATGAGAACACCATCAACGATGGGCGCCAGAAGTTTGGAGTCCGACATTAACAATCCGGGGACCGTGTCCAGAATGACATGCGTGTACTCATGTTCAAAAATATCAAGCATCCGTATCATATCGCGGGAAGCCAGCTTATTTGACACGTCCCGGGCGTGCAACCCAGGCCCGATTACATCCAAGTTGGCAATCTTCGTTCGACGGGTCAACACGAGCGGATCACCGCCGTCATACAGGACCTCAGACAATCCGGCTGCGCGATTCAAACCGAAACACTGCTCAATTTTGGGAGCATAACTGCAAGTGTCGACCAGCAGAACACGCCTGTTGGCGTTTGCAAGCATAATGGCCAGATTGCACGCAATAGAAGTCTTGCCGTCACCGCGATTGGGACTGACCACCAACAGCGAGTTTGTCTCCACGCCGCTTTCCGGCGGGTAAATAATCTGGGCCAATATGCGCCGGTACTCATTGGCGGTCGACGAGTACGGATATTCCGCCGCAACCAGATGCGCAAGCACACCTTTGAGCAAGGGGTCTTCATCAGTGTGCGGTATCGCTGCAATCAGCGGGACATTGGTCATCATCCTCACGTCTTTGGGCGAGTACATGTGGTTATCAAACAATTCACGCAGCACTCCAGCGCCCAAGCCAATCCCTGCTGAAGCCACGAACGCCAAGATGGCCAAACGAAGCCTCTTGCCTGAGTCAGGCACACCTGGGACATTGGCCGGCGAGGCCAGTTGCACACGCGCGGCGGCGTTACTTTCAAGAGAGAGAGCATCGATATGCTTGCGCACCTCTGAAAGTCTGTGCCCCAGATCTGCTATGTTCGTGTCTAATTCATCGAGTTCCGCCTGGGCCGCGGCCGATCGGGCCGCCTTGATCTCATACTCGCCCTCCAGTTTTTCGATTTTCCCCCTCCGGGACTCCAGTATTTTGAGCGCGTCCTCAGCATCTTTCCCATACGAGTTGAAGGCTTTGCGGTGTTCCACGAGCAGAGTCCGAATGATTTCGCTGCGCACTTGCCCCTCTGTTTTAACGACATTGTTCTTCAACGCATTGACTGCGTCCCGCGCAGTCTTCACAAAGGATGAATTCCTGACACGCTGGGAACTGATACGGCTTAACTCAGTTTCGCGGGCCATAAGTTCCGTGCGCAGCATCGCCAGGCGCGGATCAGTCTGCACATACCCCTCAATACCGAACTCGTATATCTTTTTCCGCGGATACTCAGTGTTTGAGCTTTGGAGTTCTTCAAGCTGTACGATTTCTTCAGCGGTCCTGCCGATCAAAGATAAAACCTTTGCGTGATCTTTTTCCGCCTCAACAAGCGCCTCATGCTGCACACCGATACCCACAGTGCCGAGCTGCATCTGGCCCGCGGTTGGCGCCTCCAGTCTGCGCGCCAGATCAGCCCTCGTGCTCAGTTGACGTTCACGCTCCATTTGATAGGTATCACGAGCTTTCAGCAGGGTTTCGAGCCGTTTCCCGCCGGCATCAGCCTCAAGACGGGCTGTATACGCCTGATAGCTTGAAACAATGTGCGTAACAATCGTTTTGGCCGCAAGCCGATCAGATGAGCGGAACGACACACGTACAAGTTCACTGTTTCTATCAACATGATTCACCCGGACCTTATTCTTCAGAAATTCAAGCGGATCATCCAGACCCTGCATCATTGGAAGTTCGGCCACATCGGCATTGTCCAGAACTGAATTGAGAATAGTGTCATTTTGAATGAGCGACATCTGTGTGTTGACGTACTTTTCGTATGAAGCTGACTGCGAATCTCTGTTGATGGCGTACATGACCCTGGGCGTGACGGCCAGGAATTGCAGCGTCGCTGAAGCCTCGTACTCCAACTTGGTAAAAAACCATGCGCCAAGCACCGACGGTATGCTTAAGCCTATAGCAACAATGATCATGAGAGGCGATCGAACGTAAAAAAAACGCTTTATGTCGAACGTAACATTCGCGCCGCCGCCAGCAGCTCCAGTTTCAATCGTGGATTGACTGAATTCCGAGAAATCTCTTGTCATATGACCTCCCATGCCTGCAACAAATCACACAACACAACCGGCAACACATACCGCAAATGTCCCGTAGCCCGTTATCAGACAATTCTATAAACACAAATCACCGCGCAACGAAACACCTTACGGCAATCCAGTCGCAAAAGAGGCAATTGAACCCATATTTCTCAACATCTGTTCCATCGTCAGCAAAGCGCCGTTCGCGCCAGTCGAGTTGCTTTTCAAATAGTCGTAGCGGTCTTTGGTGTAGTACGCATCATATGCCTGTGTATAGAGACTAAGGTTCGGCGATATTGTTGAGTGCAATTGACGCACAAAATCAGATGAACGCACAAGGTTTTTCCTCGGCAGGTAAATAATATCGCCCGGCTGAATCGGCAGGATCACGCCCTGTTGGAGAATGGCTTTTGCATTGACGAAATGCACTTTCATGTTTTCCGAATCGACTTCGCGTATCAGCAGGATATGTTTCAGCTTGGCGGTGGCGTCTATCGGGCCGCCCGCCAACGCCAAAAGCTGCAAGAGATTCATCCCCTCCGATATGCGATACGCCCCTGCCTTTTTCGCTTGCCCCATCACATACGCAAGATTCACAACTTGAGGAACATACAGGAGGTCTCCCGGATAAACAGGCGCATCGGAAGCATGGGCGCCCGTCTTTTCAATCCCGCGAAGATCATAAGAGAGAACGTCCCGTTTCCCCTCTTGATGCCGTATGACAAAAACCTTGCTCAATTGCCCACGGCCAATCAAGCTGGAATCCCCGGTGTTTTGCGACTGCCTTACGCCGCCGCTGAGATTTATGGCGTCAATCAACGTGATGGGACGGACGTAGGGAAATTCACCCGGCCGCGACACATCGCCTGCCACATGGTAACTCTTGCTGTTGGCGCTCATGATAGACAAACTTACACGCGGCTCCAGAAACTCCGAGGCGTATGCATCAAGCAGAACTTTCGTCACCTCTTCACGCGTCAGGCCCTGCGCCTTTATGTCGGACACAAGCGGGAGAGAAATAAACCCGTCATACCGGACTTCCACTCGATCATTAAGCGACTCATCATTCAGACACATGAACTTGAGCACGTCGCCCGGCCCAATCCGATACGCTCCATCAAAAGACGCTGGCTGCAGCTCAGCGTTCTGCTCACTTGGCCCGGCTGTGTCCTCCCCCTGATCAATACCCAAGTCAGCGCTTTTCACAAGAAGGGATTCCTCAATAGCATCCTCTCCGCTCACCAGGCCTCCGGTAGCGCAGCCTGTCAATGTCAGAACCAACAGAAGAAGAGCGCTCCAACGGATTGAACCAAAGACCCTGCCCGCGGCAAATTGGTTGTTATTCATAACATTACCCTTTCCTCACGTGATGTCCCGAATTTAATTATTTCCAAGGTCATAAAGGCCAACTCTACGCAATAACGAGCTATAACTAATGCCTAACATCTTCGCGGCTTTCCTACGATTCCATAGGGTATACTCTAACGCTTCCAGGATCAAGGCGCGTTCCGTTTCCTCGACCGCCTGTTTAACCGCCAATTTAAGTGGAACAAACTGCTGTTCAGCATTGTTTTCAGAGGATTCGTCCTCTAATTGGGCGGATTCAATATCAGCGGGATCAACCAGGACCGG
>Ga0255394_10036_pt2 | contig 18605 bp, 22 predicted proteins | sample ANMaggSeSYBR01D3_FD_182112 | JGI IMG/M metagenome (GOLD analysis project Ga0255394, IMG submission 182112) | Sediment cell enrichment communities from methane seep in Santa Monica Basin, California, United Staets - ANME aggregate JGI... | ecosystem: Environmental > Aquatic > Marine > Cold seeps >...
TGCAGGAAATGGCAGAGGGGGGGATCTCGAAGGGTGGAATTGAAGAACAGGGTTTCTGGCGTATTCCGGACAGGGGAGAAGCCATCCGGTTTGCTTTACAGCTTGCCAAACCAGAAGACGTGGTCATGGTCTGTGGAAAAGGCCACGAGCAGTCGATGTGTTTTGGAGAAACCGAGTATCCCTGGGACGATAGAACCGCGATGTTAGCGGCCCTCACGGAGTATCTGGAAATGGATGGTCCGGATATGCCCTATCTGCCAACACAAGATCAGTAAGATTTCGTTTGTAGGGGGTAATTTATCTATAGACAAAACAACTATTGACAAAATGCAGTTAGTTTAGTAAGCTATAGCCAAACGGCTAGTATTCAAGGTGTAGTGGAGGAAGTATGCCTGGTTACCGGAGAGGAAAATCCCGAACCTGTCATCAATGGCAGAGAAGGGGGATGCGGTTAATTCTGCGTCCCAGCTTGCTGTTATTGCTGGCGGAGAAGGAATCACATGGGTACGAGTTATATGACCAGTTATCCGCTTTTGGATTTGAATCACAACGATTGGATTCTAGCGTTGTTTACCGGGACTTGCGTGAAATGGAAGAATTGGGATTGATCGATTCTTCCTGGGATGATGACAGCAAAGGGCCCAAACGAAGAGTATACCGGATTCTTGATGATGGCCGGACACGGCTGACCGAGTGGTTGGATGTGCTGGACAGCATTCAAGGACGGATGAATCGGTTGATTGATCGATACAAAACAAACCAAGTATAAAAGGAGGGTATTCAATCATGGCAGAGGAAAATCAAGGAGGAAATGCAGGACAGGGAAGAGGTTTTGGCCGCGGACAGGGACGGGGACAGGGACGGGGCCAGGGAGGAGGGCGCCGATCCGGTGGAATGAGAGCTGGAGGTAATTGTGTGTGTCCCTCTTGCGGGTATAAAGAAGGGCATCAGGCAGGAAAACCTTGCTTTGAAAAAAAATGCCCTGAATGCAATACTGATATGGTGCGAGAATAATTTTTGTTCTGATTAATAAACCATTCAGGTCTTGGATGAAGTTTCAGAAGTCAAATTTACCCCTGGATTTTTTCAGTTGTTAAAATCCAAGAGGATAATTCCTGAACTGGATCTGCTGGATGGTTGATGACTAAATTTACCATAAGGATAAACAATGATAATTGCTGTATCTTCACCAGATGGAAAGTTCAATACTGAGTTTAGCCCCCGCTTTGGGAGATGTAAATTCTTCATAATTATGAACACGGATACACGCGAATGGGAATCGAAGCCCAATCCCGCCGCAAACGCCCGTGGAGGCGCTGGACCGCAGGCTGTTCAGTTTCTCTCAGATGCTGGTGTAAAGGCATCAATTACCGGGCGGTATGGACCTAATGCATTTACAACTCTGAAAACAGCAGGCATTCGCGCTTACATTGCCGATGCGGGAACCCCGGAGGAGCTGCTTGACCGATTCATAGCTGGAACTTTGGAAGAGGTCAATGCTGCAACTGGCAGGGAAATGCATTAATTAGAGAGAAAAGCTATGAAAATTGCTATCGCCAGCGGGAAAGGAGGAACGGGTAAAACAACAATAGCGACTGCTTTTGCCCAGGCCCTTTCGAAAGCGAAGAAGTCGGTTTCGCTTCTGGATTGTGATGTTGAAGCGCCTAACTCTCATATCTTCATCCAGCCTGAACTTGACCAGTTTGAAGATGTAAATATGTTAATACCCAGCGTGGACGCTGAAGCTTGCACAGGTTGTGGTAAGTGTGCCGAAGTCTGTCAATTTCATGCAATTGTGGTGATTGGTGGACAGACTCTTGTTTTCCCTGAGATGTGTCATGGTTGTGGAAGCTGTACATTGATCTGTCCGGAGAAAGCCATCACTGAGATTCCCAATCGTTTGGGAATCCTGGAGGGCGGCCTTTCCCAGGAAGGCATCCGGTTTGGTCATGGAATATTAGATATTGGGGAACCAATGGCTGTTCCCGTAATCTCAAAACTCAAGAAATGGCAGGATCTTATGGATGCGGAAATTGTCCTGATAGATTCTCCCCCCGGAGCGTCCTGCCCTGTAGTTGAGTCTCTGCGAGGGGCAGATTATATTATCCTGGTTACTGAACCGACTCCTTTCGGATTGCATGACTTACGGCAGGCTTACAAAGTTACCCAGGAACTTGAGATTCCGGCCGGTGTCATTATCAATCGTACTGGTATAGGAGACACGGGGGTGGAGCAGTATTGTGAGGAAATGGGTTTAGAAATATTAATGCAAATCCCTTTGGAACGTGAAATCGGTCATGGCATTGCTCAAGGAAAATCTCTCCTTGAGATAAAACCTGAGTATGAAAATCGTTTTCTCCAGCTGCATCTCCAGATTATTGAAGCTTTATCGATTGTGGACAGGTCATGAAACAATTAGTTATCCTTAGTGGAAAAGGTGGAACAGGAAAGACCAGTGTAGCTGCAGCGTTTGCGCACTTGCTTTCCTTGAAAAACACCCCATTTAAAGCCGTTATTGCAGATGCTGATGTAGATGCCGCGAATCTAGAGCTGGTCCTCTCGCCATCTGTTATAAGTAGAGAGGAATTTTGGGGAGGATCAATGGCAGAAATTGATCCTGATAATTGCACTGCCTGCGGCATTTGTGCGGAGGTGTGCCGGTTTGATGCGGTGCTTGTTAAGGAAGATCTTTATACAGTGGATCCCATTGCTTGTGACGGCTGTGCAGCTTGTGTTTATCAATGCCCCACTGAAACGATTAAGATGATAGAGCAAATTGCAGGGGAGTGGTATCAATCGGATAGTCTTTACGGTCCGTTATTTCATGCAAATTTAATACCTGCCCAGGAAAACTCAGGCAAACTTGTCACGTTGGTTAAACAACAGGCACGGCTTCTAGCTCTTGATGAGGAATACGATCTGGTTCTTGTAGATGGACCTCCTGGTATCGGATGTCCGGTCATCTCAGCCGCTTCTGGGGCTGATTTGGCGCTTATTGTGGCTGAACCGACGGCTTCCGGTGTGCATGATATGCACCGGGTTCTTAAGACCACTGCGCATTTTGATGTCGAGTCGCTGGTTTGTATCAATAAAGCGGATATTTATCCTGAAGGCACAGAAGCGATTGAGGAATTTTGCCAGAATGAGGGTATCCGGGTAGTTGGAAAAATCCCGTTTGATTTAGCAGTGACGGAATCAATGGTCCAGGGAAAACCCGTAACCGCGTATAAAGCAGATTCTCCTGCTAGTTTGGCGATACTTGAACTCTGGAAAGAAGTAGTGGAAGTGATACAGGATAGTGAAGAATGAACGAGAATAAAACCGAGAGATTAGAAAAATTAATTATTGCTCGTTTACGGCTGGTCATTGATCCGGAAACCCGGGCTGATGTGATTCGTATGCGTTTAGTCGAGAATCTAACTGTTACTGAGGAAGGTCTTGTAAAATATACTTTCCGGCCATCCTCCCCGGTTTGCCCAATTGCGGTATCATTAGCGCAGCAGATTAAAATAGCTGTCTCGCAAGTACCGGGTGTACATGCTCAGGACATTAAGGTTGAAAATTATGTCGGGGCAGAACAATTAACAATGTTAATCAACCGTTGAAGATAGCCAGTGCCGGAACGGTCAAAAAGAAAGTGGCCTTCCGGTTTTAAAAATATCAATTTTATCAAGGAGACACAAATTCATGCGTATAGCAATTTCAGCAGATAATAACAATGGATTAGACAGCACCGTAGGGCAGCATTTTGGACGTTGTCCTTACTTTGCTTTAGTCGAAGTTGAAGAAAATGAAATAAAAGGGATCAACATCATAGAAAATCCGTTTTTCTCTGGCCACGAAGTTGGACAGGTACCTGGTTTTATCCATGAGCAGGGTGCTGATGTAATGCTCAGCGGCGGGATGGGAGGAAGGGCAATTCAATTCTTCACTCAATTTGGAATTGATATCGCAACCGGGGCAAGCGGGACTGTAAAACAGGCAGTGACCGAATTTCTAGCAGGCAACTTAAGAGGAACCGCTCCCTGTGCAGAAAGTGTAGAACACGGACATGGTCATGATCATTAATTAGTACAGGTTTATTGATTCTGGGAAATTATCACAGTTTTGGTTTCAAGATGCAGGGGGAGAAGGGATTTGTTCCAAACGATCGCTTCCGGGTGAGTTCCAGTGGTGTATCGAAAAGAATCGAAATCAGATGATTATCAAACTGGCAGAGCTGGGTATGGTTCTTCGCCAAATCCAGGTAGGGACAATGCCGCAGTATCACCTGCGGCCCATCTGGACGGGCTTCCCAACTGGCATGGTAGTTTAATTGATTCAGGTATTCCAGAGCCTGGTTGAATCTGAGTATCCGGTTATCTGGATTCAGATTGATTTTCGCTGCCAGGGTTTCGGCGATGGCCTGGAGATCGGAATTGGCTGACTTTTTTGTAGCTAGTGATTCCAGCATTGCCGCGAGAAGGAATTCGATATTTGTGCCTAGAGATAAAGAGGTGAGATTGTAGAGCTTAATCGGCCGTCCGGCATAACCAGAATTCCGTTTCCCGGAGATCTGAACCCAACCAGACTTGATCAACAATCCCAAATGATAGCGAATATTGGCTGCTGTCAAATCCAGCGAGCGGCTGATTTCGACAGCGGCTGCCCCCGGATGAGAGTTTAGATGGTGGAGAATTTTCTGGCGGGTTGATTGCACAAGGGGAGTATAACACGCACCAGTGATTATGCAAAAATATTTTTGCATAAATAATCGTTGACAAGGCACGGCAAAGGGCAATATAATAATGGCGTTCTCACAAATCGCCAAAAATGTGGTCTCAATGTTCACCTTGAGGAGTGTTATTCATGACGGAAGGATTAAATTTACCTCAATATTATATTCCACCTAAGATAGAGGGTACAGTTGCGATTACTACCCTGGACAGGATCTACAACTGGGGCCGAAGATATTCGGTCTGGCCTATGTTTTTTGGCCTAGCCTGCTGCGCAATTGAGATGATTGCCACTGCTGGGGCCCGATTTGACATGGCCCGTTTTGGAATGGAGATTATGCGTCCCAGCCCCAGGCAATGTGACTTGATGATAATTTCGGGGACGGTCACGAAAAAATTGGTTCCCCAGATTGTGAGGTTATATAACCAAATACCTGAGCCAAAATACGTCCTTTCCATGGGCGCCTGCGCTTCGGGTGGCGGTCCTTTTAAACGCGGTTACAACGTGGTTGCTGGTATTGATAAATTCCTACCGGTGGATGTTTATGTGCCCGGCTGCCCGCCCACACCGCAAGCTCTGTTATTTGGCTTGATGAAAATTCAGGAAAAAATTGATCAGGAATCTATCAGCAAGGTTCGCTGGTACAGTGACGAACCTGATGAAGGCATTCCTGTCCCGATTTTGGGTCCTGATCTGATTGATCCGAGAGATTTTCCCGCATTGCTGAAAAAAGAACAAGAGAAGGAAAAACAGGCATGATTGAGCAAACAGCCGAAATAAATAAAATTGACCAGTCTATCATAAATCGATTTCCTGATTGGGTCCGGGAAGATCAGCGTGAAGGATATGAAGGTTTGTTAGTTGAAGCCGCCCACTTGATTCCCTTTATGGAAGTGCTGCGGGATGAATTTGGATATGATTCTCTCACCTCCGTTACCGGTGTGGATTACCTTCCAGAAGAAAAAATGGAAGTGGTATATCACCTGTATAAATCTACTGGAGGATCAATCCTTGTTGTAAAAGTCCAGGTGCCGCGTTCCTCCCCGGTTGTTCCATCGCTCGTTGGTCTTTACCCCGGTGCCGCATTCCAGGAAAGGGAAGCCTGGGATTTGTTAGGCATACGTTTTGAGGGACATCCCAATTTGAAGCGGATATTAATGTGGGAGGGATTTGAAGGACATCCACTCCGGAAAGATTGGGTAGAAGCATTCTTTGAAGGAGAATTTAAGCCTTACGAAGATCGTTGGCCGGAAGGCAAAGTATCCAAGGTTGAAGCTGATAAACCCTATGGGAAGAACATTAACTATCCTGAAGGATTTAACCCGGAAACCTGGATACCGGACGCGAAAGAACTTCTCTTTCAGGGAACGGTCTCATTAAAAACAGAAGATGATGACCCGGGCTTGGAGACTGAGCAGCTGGTTGTTAACCTGGGTCCCCAGCACCCCTCGACTCATGGAGTTTTCCGGATGGTGGCTAAACTGGAAGGGGAAACCGTTGTTGATTTGGAACCGGTTATGGGCTATCTGCATCGTAATCACGAAAAGATTGGGGAACGCAATACCTTCAGCATGAACATGCCCTATACAGACCGACTGGATTATTTCTGCTCCATGAGTAACAACTTCGGATATGCCCTGTCTGTAGAAAAACTGCTGGGTGAAAAATACCAACCACCTGAACGAGCTCAATATATCCGGGTTATCATGGCAGAATTAACCAGGATATTGAACCATTTTATGGCAATCGGATTTTTCCTCAATGACCTCGGCGCTTATTTTACACCCGCCTTGTATGCCATTAAAGAACGGGAGCTCATCCTTGATATATTTGAAGCTGTTTCCGGCTCAAGAATGATGTGCAACTATTTCCGGTTTGGCGGCGTAGTTCGGGATTTGCCAGAGGGAATAGAAGAACATATCCGCAAAATGGTATACGAGCGTCTTCCACGGCAGATTGATGAAATGGACCGCTACCTGGTTGAAAACGAAATTGTAGTTAGCCGATGTCAGGGAGTGGGGGTTCTGACACCTGAGCAGGCAATTGCCTATTCCGCAGCAGGACCAGTGCTGCGGGCATCAGGGGTGCCTTACGATATCCGTCGGGCTGATCCCTATGGTATCTACGACCGGTTTGATTTTGATGTCGCTGTCCGTTACCATGGTGATGTGTACGATCGTTTTTTGATCAAATATGACGAAGTCCGGCAGAGCATCCGCATCCTGCAGCAAGCCATTGATGGGCTGCCGGAAGGTGAGATCCTGGCAAATAAACCAGCGTACAAATTCAGGATGCCGAAAGGGGAATCCTACGGCCGGGTAGAAGGGCCAAAAGGAGAACTTGGTTTTTACATTGTTTCTGATGGGACAGATAACCCCTGGCGGTATCACGTCCGAGCACCTTCATTTATCAACCTTACCGGTTTACGGGAAATGTCCCTGGGCGAAAAGATTGCTGATTTAGTTGCCATTTTAGGATCCATTGATATCGTTCTTGGAGAGGTGGATCGTTAACCCAACAGCAGGAATCATGGAGAGTTGAGATTTATGAAAGGACAAGGAATTCTAAAAGGTCTGGGTGTAACCCTGAAACACCTGATAGACACATATCTGGAAGATATAAAAGCCGGAAAAGACCGCTATTACACCGAAGAGGGTGTCCGGCAAAGAATGACCAGCGATACGAAGGGTATTTTTACTGTGAATTATCCGGAGGAGAGGCTGCCGTTGGCCGAGGCATTTCGCTTTGTGCCTTTCCTCGTTTATGATGAAGAAGATGGAGAGCAAATAGTTCGCTGCACAGCATGCGGAATTTGCAGCAAGGTCTGTCCTTCTCAGTGTATTTGGATTACAAGGGCTGAAGATCCCGAAACAGGGAAACCCCTCAAAACACCGGCAGAATTCGCTATTGATATTGATCTCTGCATGAATTGTGGATACTGCGCAGAATACTGTCCATTTGATGCAATCAAGATGGATCATGATTTTGAACTAGCTGGTTATGAAAGAATGGAAGCGAACATACACTTGAAAGACCGATTGTTAAAACCAGCATCTTATTATGCTGAGATCCGTCCTCTAAACTATGCGCTGGAGCAAAAGGCAAAAGCTGAATTAGCGGAAAGAAAGGCAGCCCGCAGGGCAAAGGTAGATTAAGGGAACGGTCTGGCTTAACTGAAATTGTATGATTGATCCAAAACTGCAGAGAATAGAGCTTGAGTCCCAAATAGAGGAGCTGGAAAACAATTTACCAGCTCACTCAATTCCTCCTGCGATGATCATGAGGTTAGAGGAGCTGGAAGATAAATTAACCCGGTTACAAGATGAAGTTCAGGGGGAGGACCATGCCGCAGCCAAAAGTTGCGATTGATTACCAGGCCTGTGATCCTTCCTGGTGCAAGGATGGTATCTGTGTCTCCGCCCAGGTTTGTGAACGGAAAGTACTCCGCCAGGAGGAATCAGGAGAGCTCCCGGATATTTATCCATCGCTTTGCCTGGGGTGTGCAGATTGTTTGCCAGTATGTCCGAAAAAAGCTTTGTTAATAATGAGTTAAAAAGTTATTAAGGATGCGTAATCCTTAATACCGTAGGATGCGTAATCCTTAAGTAATTTTAAATCCATAATTTCCCGCGATAATTTAAATGTTTTCTAATCTTCAGAGGATTACGCATCCTTAATGCATCCTTAAAATCGCGGGATGCGCAATCCTTAAAATAACCATAGGATGCGTAATCTTTAAGTTACTCTAAACCTACAGTTCTCCACGATAATTTAAATGTTTTCTAACCTTCAGAGGATTACGCATTCTTTGTGCATCCTTAAAATCGCAGGATGCGCAATCCTAAAAATAACCATAGGATGCGTAATCCTTAAGTTACTCTAAACCTATATTTCTCCGCGATAATTTAAATGTTTTCTAATCTTCAGAGGATTACGCATCCTTTGAGCTTCCTCAAAGAGCGGATTGTTATTCGGCTTCTGAATCTGGCAATCCCAGGATAGTTCTAGAATTTTCTTCCTGATCTTCCCGGACTAACAATTCAGAGATTTGACTATCCCCAACATAAAACGAAGGTGCTTTATAGTGGGGTACAACAACTGCCCGAACACCATGATTTTCCAGGATAGATTTATCGCGGTTTGCTTCAACAGTGGGGCAAATTCTAAGAGTGATTGTTTTCATAACTGCTCCAACTACTAATTTAAATAAGAGTGTGTTCCTTGATAATTTTACAATATTTTTGGTTAAATAAGAATGATAGGTTTTTTGCTTGAAGGGTAATAGGTGCAAGATGTGGAGTTCCTGGGGTTGAAAACAGTGTTGAGGGTACCAGTTTGACATATCAAGATTGTCAATCCCAGGGAAGAAAAATTGTTCTATAATGAGAGATTGAGGTAAGAATATTTCCTCTACTAGAAAATGAAAAAAGAGAAGGGATTATCACTTTACAATTTTGTAAGCCATCTATAAACATTTGACGGCAGTTCTTTCTGCCGATATAATGAAGTTATTAAAATCAGGAAGGGGTATGAAAATAATTAAATCCAGGTATTCAGGCAGAAATCGAGGTCAGAGTTTCGTTGAATTGGCGATTGTTCTGCCAGTTCTATTATTCCTGCTGATTGGTTTTGTTGAGGTGGGGGCAGTTGTTTATTCCTATCTGTCCATGCTGGATGCCGTCAGGGAGGCAGCCCGTTTTGCTTCTGAGCATGATCCGACTATATTTGAAGGTCCTGGAGTCGGGGGTTTTTGTTTGGATGATAAACTTCACTTTTATGAGGATACTGCTTGTGTGATAGTTGGCGCGGGATTTAACCCCGACTTGATTTTGGATCCCACCAGGGATGATGTAACTATCTCTGTGTTTACAATTGATAATAACATTATCACCGATCGTCTTCCAAACGACGGGGATGGTGTCTGGTCTCTGTATGGGGATAACTGGACCAGGAATTGTGACGGAACGCTCAATACGCTTACGCCGTTTTTGACGAACACTGAAATCCAAAATATATTTAACCTACCTCCACCTACCACTGGTGCTGGTACACCCACACCAGGAACAGCACCAACGGATAAAGGTCGAGTGCTTGTTGAGGTTTATTATTGCCATGAGCAGTTGTTAAATTTGCCAGTTATTAGTCAACTGCTGCCTAACCCGGTTCCGCTGCATGCTTATACTTTCATGCCGGCTCCGGCCGCAGCCCCCACTTCTACGCCCCTGCCTTCTCCTACGCCTTAAAGGGTACCTATGAGCAGTAAAAAAATAAAACACCATCGAAAATTTCTCAGATTCATTAGACAAAATACGGAACAGGGCAGGTCTGGAAATCATCGAGAGCGGGGTCAGGCTGTTGTCATTACAGCAGTTGCCTTCTTGGCTATGTTGGCTTTTGCAGGTCTGGTCACCGATGCGGGGACTTTGTATCTGAACTTCACCCGCTTGAAAAGAGGGTTAGATGCAGCCGCTGTTGGAGCTGCCAATAACATCAAAGACAGTTCATTGCCGGTAGCTCAACGCAATGCCAATATCCGAGAAGCAGCCCGGGAGATGCTAGCCCTTAATAATATCCAAAATATTTATTCCCTGGAAACTTATGTCTGTGAGGATGCCGGACTCCCGGCAGATTTTGCTAGTTTATGTCCGGCTGCGGGAGAGGACAAACGTAAATTAGCCTGGGTGCAGGCCAGCCAGAATAGTCCCGTTTATTTCCTGCAGTTATTTGGTGTTCAATCAGTTCCCATAACAATCCATTCTGTTGGAGAAGCGGCATCTATTGATTTGGTGCTGGTCATTGATACCTCGGAATCTATGGGAAGTTCCACAGCAGGATATGATGCTAATTTTAATCCCTCTGCTTGTAATACTGCCAACAACTGCCAGCCTCTGCGCCAGGCCAAAGATGCCGCCAAGTCCATGATTGATAAACTCTTTGATGGTTATGATCGGGTTGCTCTCGTAACCTATGATTTCAGTGCCACAGTTCATGACCCGGATTTGGCAACCTTAACAGTACTGGAAGCGGATCATACAGCAGTAAAAGCAACCATTGATGCTATTGCTTTGCACGATGACCTGGATCTCAATGTGATCATAGCATCCGGGAAAAATCCTTTAGCAGGAGAACTGAATCCGCTTGATATTGATGACGATGGTTACTACATTGCGGGCGCTGTTCAGATGGAGGGGGTGCTGCCAGACACGAGCAAGGGCTTCGGAGATGCGATCGTATCCACCTGCACCGGCTGCGGGATGAGGATTGCTGGAAACATTCTCAGCAGCCAGGGCAGAGTGGACAGTGTTTGGACAATAGTTCTGCTTTCAGATGGGTCGACAAATGTCAGCGACTTACCCGATTCAAGTGACGTTAACAACCCGGTGCCAGCCGGTTATTTCTACGGCTTCTGCGGAGGCGATCCGACCTTTCCCAATCCCAACCGGATGTGGGACAAACCATGGTGTACTGATGGAGACCCCACCACACGGCATTGTGGACCTTTCCATGCCAATGCCGGAGAATGCCCACCTGGGTCGATCTGGGATGCAACGAATAGTTCACCGCCTTATGATGCGGAGGATTATGCCCGTGATGTAACTGACCGGGTGGCGTTGCTTTATTCAGCGAATGCCAGTGAACCGATCGGCGGAGAAGAAATTGCTATCTATACCATTGGTCTGGGAAAGGCAGCAAATCCGCCGAATTATGATGGGGAAGTATTGTTGCGCTACATGGCTAACATTGGTGATGATAGTATTCGCAACCCCGTGCCTGATGTGGTAGCAGATGCCTTTCCTCCCGATCCTTGTGATGGTGTCGCACCACAAACATCCTGCGGCCAGTATTATTATGCTCCCAGCGCGGCCTACCTGACCCAAATTTTTGAAAAAATCGCTGGTAGCATCTTTACCCGTATCAGTCAGTAGAGCTGATTTTTATTCCGGGAAATGTATACAAAGGTCAATTTTATGTTATACTGCCAATACTCGATTAAGAAATAAATCCAGGAGAAAATGAAAGAAGGGCGTATTTCGCACTTAAATAAGAAAGATCGGGGGCAGGCGATGGTAGAATTTGTCATCTCCCTCCCCATTTTGTTGTTTGTTATCTTCGGCATAATTGAATTTGCCCGGATGACCTTTGCCTGGATGGCAGTACAGAACGCTGCTCGTTTTGGCGTTCGTTATGCGGTTACCGGTGAGTTTAACGATGTGTACTGTGTTGAGGCTGGCACCTACTTGGGCGCGACGCATATAAGCGCTGATGTCCATGGAGGCGATCCGCAAGACTGCGACATCCCAGATTCATACACCGGTGTAGATTCCAACGACCTGGAGAGAGATTTAATTGACCTTGCCCGGCTGTATTCCATCCAGGATGCTGCTATAGGCGGCGGAACGGGATTATGGCTTCGACCCAATGTGTCAGGAAATTATGAGCAGTTTCTGACAAATCATAACGATGCTTTTATCGGATTACCTGCAGAGGAAGGTTTTTATCACGTCACTATTTGCAGCAACCGGAATAACCAGTTTATTATGGATTTTTCTAATTATGCCATACCCCTCTGTATGGATAATGCAGTACCAGAACTTATGGACGATGCCGGCGGACCTGGGGATCGGGTAAAGATTCATGTGGAACATGAACATCCATTCTTCCTTCCGTTGTTGAGCAATATTTGGCCGTCCGTAACACTGAGCGCAGAACGGGACGGCATTGTAGAAAAATTCCGCACTTCAAGAGTAATCGGTGTTTCGGGACCGATTTTATCAGCGCCAACCTGGACTCAGACTCCAACCATTACTCCAACACCAACGATAACATCAACTCCCACATCCACGGTGACTCCTACAATAACTTCAACATCCACTCTTACTCCTACCCCGGATTGCAGCTTGTACAGCATGACCGCATTTTCATTTAATAATCAAGCAAGACAGGAGATGTGGATTACTAATGGTGATGTTGTGGATGCGGTTGCCAGCCAGATCCAGTTTGATTGGAATTACGCTGAACAATACGGCGTTGCCAATGGATTTCCTAATATGTATGTGGACTGGTTTACCTGGAATGGAGGCTATTTTCACCTCGGCTGGAACGGCGATGGTGTAGAAGATGATAGTTCCCCAACCACCTGGAGCGGAGCTTTACCCTTTAACAGTGGCGGAACCTATAACTGGGAAATTGATTTTGATGGAGATTGGGGAGGGGGATTACCTCTGCCTGATGTGGTTAGCAGCGACTTTGGTGTTATCATTGATTTTACCAATGGCTGCCAGTTAGTCCAGAATGTAGTACCGAGAGTGGTAATTTCCTGGACACCAACCCTTACTCTAACGATGACTCTGACTCCGACCATTACATCTACTCCGACCATTACTCCTACTCCTACCATTACTCCTACTCCGACCATTACTCCCACACCGTCTGATACACCTGTGCCAACGCTTACATTTACGCCGTCAGATACACCCACGTCGACAGCAACCTTCACAGCGACAGCAACCTTCACGCCATCCTGGACGCCGTCGATGACTCCGACAGCATCTGATACACCTACTCCAACCATTACCTGGACACCAAGCCTCACGCCAATTCCACCGACCATTACCAACACTCTAGTATCGAGTGCGACCCTTACGTCAACTGCAACTAGCACACCCACTGAAACACCCATTCCGACCTGGACGCCGGCATGCCCATTTGACGATCCGAATTGGCCCTGCCAATCGACCTGGACACCAACTCCGTAAGTATATTTGAATACATAATAAAATAGAATTCCAAATGCCCTCATCTGAGGGCATTTTTACTTCTTAAAAATAGGTAGTACCTACTGTCTTGTAAGGTGATAAGCGGTTATTTCCCCTTTAATTTCCAGAAGTAATTTTTAAACTAACAGGATTGTTAATTTAGAGGGCTTGAAGTTCTCTCTGTCGGTGCTACACTGGAATCGAAGTCACAATTATCAATCACTATCATTATTCAGGGCAAGGAAGAAAATCATGACGAAACAAAAACGTACTAACTACCGAGTCCTCAGCCTGGTTTCGTTATCTCTTCTCATCGCAGCTGCTACCTACGGATTTGCCGAGGCGAATACCATTTCGGGAGTAAGTGGAATGGGTGCTGGATACGGGATTAAATCAACCTACGAAGTATCCAGGGTTAGCTATACTCTGGACCTTGAAGATCCAGGAACTTTTACTGCCGTGGAATTTACACTCGAGGGAGAAGGATCAGCTGTTTTTGTAGGTGTTTCAGGATCAGAAAAAGGGGAAATTACCTGGGCTGATGACTGTGAAAATATTGATACTCAGTGGACCTGCTCCTTCGATCAGAGCATTGATGTGCTGGGGGCGGATTGGCTGCATGTCACATCTGCGCAATAGTTAATGACAGAATGGCACCTGCTGACTTTGGCAGGTCTGCATAGAAATGACAGGAAACTGGCGTGGATTTTATCTGAGCCATGCTGTTTCCCTATAAAAGTAAGGATTTATGAGCAAGCTGAGTTTTAGAGGAAAAACCAAAAGTCAGGGACAATCGATGGTAGAGTTCGTACTCGCTCTGCCTATTTTGCTGTTTGTGATCTTTGGAATTATTGAATTTGCCCGCTTGACGTTTGCCTGGATGTCAGTTCAAAATGCAGCCCGCTTTGGTATCCGCTATGCAGTTACTGGCGAATTTAATGAAGTTTATTGTGTCGCTGCAGGCAATAATTTAGGGGCTGCTCATATTAATGCAGATGTTTTTGGTGGAGATCCGCAGGATTGCATCATTCCAGATGCTTATCCTGGTGTAGATTCTAACGATAAGGAAAGGGATTTGATAGACCTGGCTCGATTGTTTTCTATCCAGGATGCTGCAACTGGAGGAGGATCAGGATTATGGCTCGAGCCTGGAGTGTCTGGAGACTACGAACAGTATTTGTCAAGCAATAACCCCATTTTTATAGGACAGACAGCTTCTGAAGGTTATTTCCATACAACGATCTGCAGCAACCGGGGAAACCAGTTTGCGGTAGATTATAACAATCATGCTATTCCCCTTTGTGTGGATAATTTGAATGCCATTCTGATGGATGATGCCGGGGGTCCCGGAGACAGAGTAAAAATTCATATTGAACATGAGCATCCTTTTTTCTTGCCGCTTTTGAGCAATATCTGGCCTTCTGTTTCTATCAATGCCGAGCGTGATGGGATAGTGGAAAAATTCCGCACCTCCCGAGTGATTGGTGTCTCAGGTCCCATATTGTCCGCCCCCACCTGGACCCAAACCCCGACCATCACCGATACACCGACCATTACCTTTACGCCAACGGAGACACCAAGCACAACCCCTTCAATTACACCCTCACCGACCAATACCCCGATCCCGGTCGATTGTGATTTGATCACAGTGGTCAACAGTTTTGTGGGCCATTGGACATCCGGTTATCATGTTGCCTCTGTGACCATTCGGAATGACAACCCCGTACCCATTCATCTTTACACAGCCAATCAAACCTGGCAAAAAAATGATCCGGGACGATATTATTGGGCCGCCAAGTTTAATAACAGCTCCTGGGATATTCTCAATGATACCAATCCGCCAACAACCTGGAATCCATCTCCGGAGATTGAGATGATCGCAGGAGGGACGGGAGACTATATTGGTTTATTTCAACCTAGGTATGTCGCCCTGGAAGGAGATACCACAGTAGATCTGGTCTTTGATGATGGCTGCCACAAAGGAGTCACGGTGCTGATGCCAACCTCAACACCGACGGACACACCAACAGTCACTCCGACTCCTACAATCACTCCTACACCGGACTGCAGTAAATATTCCCTGGGTAACTTCAGCTTTTTGAATTGGGCCCAACTTAGAGCAAATGTAACGAATAATGACATTGTAGATGCCCAAATGATATCTATAGAGTTGATCTGGGATTATGCGGAACAGTACGGAGCTGCCAACGGCTACAATAACCTCAACGTGGACTGGTTTAAATGGGGAGGAGCCTACTTGCCGGGCCATGGACAGGGTGGAACAAGGGATTATGCTTCATCTACTATCTGGAGCGGCAGTGTGCCGTTTAATGCAGGCGTAAATTACAGATGGAACATAGATTTTGATGGAGATTGGGGAGCTGGCGGAATTCTGACAGGGGTTCAAAATTCAGATTTTGGCGTTATAGTCCAATTTGATAACGGCTGCACGCTGACCCGCAATGCAATCCCTCGGGCTGTTCCCACCTGGACCACAACACCAACTCCAACCAGAACACCTACCGCATCACCACTGCCGCCGCCGACCATTACACCATTGCCTTCTAATACGCCGCTGCCGACAAACACGCCACTGCCATCACTGACGCCCACGAAAACCTGGACACCATCAATAACGCCGACGCCTTCGGATACACCAGTGCCGTCACATACATCCTGGCCGAGCAATACGCCGCTCCCAAGCTGGACACCATTCCCCAGCAGCACATCATCGCCAACCAGTACCAACACACCGCTGCCGACATCAACCTTTACACCAATCTTTACCAGCACACAAACACCGATCCCGACCTGGACGCCGGCCTGCCCATTTGACGATCCGAACTGGCCCTGCCAGCCGTCTTGGACTCCTACTCCCTGAACGAGCGAAAGCTCCTGGAAAAATAGAAGTGCCCTCCGCGGAGGGCACTTTTCTTGTTGATAGGAGGGCATACAGGAAGTAGAACAAGGAAAAAAACAATCCGGAATCAAGATAAGAGTCTGATTATCTGCAGAACCTAACAGAGGTGATAGTATATTTTGCTTAGCAAAACACCCTGGAAACTCAATATTCAAAGGGGAAAAACCAATTTCCTAACAGGAATGATAGTTATGGTGGGTTGACCAAAATTTCCTCAATGCTATACTGGGAATTAACTCCTACCAAATATTAATTATTTCATTTTTCAGAAAAGGAAAGACATCATGACGAAACAAAAACAAACTCGATATCGTGTACTGGGATTGGTTTCGTTATCTTTGATCATTGCAGCCGGGACCTACGGATTTGCTTCAATGAACACCTCCATTCATGGTGCAGGGGTATTAGACGCGGGTTATGGAACCCAATCCGATTATGATGTCTCCAGGGTCATTTACGTCCTCAACGTGGAGGCCCCCGACTCATTTACAGCCGTGGAGTTTGTAATTGAAGGAGAAGCAGAAGCGGTGATTGCCGGTGTTTCAGCCACCAAGAATGGGCAAATAACCTGGGCAGATGATTGTGAGAAAAATGATTATAAATGGACTTGCTCCTTTGATGAGAGTATTGATGTGCTTTCTGCAGATTGGCTGCATGTCTCGTCGATCCAATAGGAAAAATTACAGTGATCTAACATCCTGAAGATTAGAAACCAACAAAAGGGTACAGTTGAAAAACACAGCGTGGATTGTGGTTAATCCACGCTGATTGCATTCCCGAGAGAAGTAATTAAAAATGGTTTGTCGGATGATTCCAGGAACGAAGGAGAACCCAAAATACGGACCTGTTGAATCAGAAAACAGCGGTATGGAGATCAATGTCCTTGCGAAGGGCAAAACAACTAAAGCGACAGCATCTGATAAAATCCCACCTATACCTTCAGATATACCGCTGTCAACAAATACTCCCATCCCTCCCCATATTTCCCAGTCTCCCTTCGATACACTCTTCGATACATCCCTGCTGGACTACTCAGAACTACCCCTTCGACTGGCTCAGGATAAAAACAGGATGCCTGGGTTTGATTAATCTGTCATTGCCCTTCGCGATACGTCTTTTCGCTGTGCTCAGGACTACTGAGGAAAGGCTTGTGGCAATCTACTTATAAACAGGAGATCGCTTCGCCTGTCCTGAGCAAAGACGAAGGGTCAACCGCAGGCCTCCTTGTGATGACAGATAAATGGCAAATTTCTTAGATCCACCTTCAACCGGTGAATAAATTCACGGGCTATGCAAAGTAAGTCCCCCTAAAGTGGGACTTCTTCCTCGTTTTAATCTGTCATTGCGAGCGAATGTAATGAGCGCGGCAATCTCCTAATAAATGGGAGAACGCTTCGCCTGTCCTGAGCAAAGCCGAAGGGTCAGCAGCAGTCCTCCTCGTGATGACAGATAAATGGTAGTAAGTCCCTCTGAAGATGATAATTTTGGTTTAATTGCAGAATATTTGGGAGCTCAATATGACAGAAATGCTAAATAGTCAAACTGAAATTGTTTTATCCTAACAAGAGTGAAAACTCTTTAAAGTTACCCCAGGTAAAAGATTTTCTCGATTGTGAGGGTGAAGGTTCATATCCTAACAAGAATGATAGTTTTAACGGGTTGACCAGAAGAATCAAGATGCTACACTGGAAACGTACAGAGAATTTTTTTACCATACATATCAAAAGTAATTTTACGGAGGAATATTATGAACAAACTTATGAACTATCGATACCGAATTATCACTCTACTTGTATTAGCCGTTGTTTTGAGTGCAGCTACTTATGGTTTTGCTGCGGCAAATACCGTTCCAGCCGGTGTAGCCGGTGAAGGTGAAGGAGCTATCTCGGGATATACTGTCACCAATGTGAACTATCTCCTGGATAGTACGGACCCCACCTCTTTTGCCAGTGTCTCTTTTGACCTTGGCGCTGCGGCGGGCGATGTGTATGCCGGGCTTGGCGATGGCAGCACTCCTCCCACAATCTACTGGATAGACTGCTCAAACACCGCTGGCACGGTCTGGAGTTGTGACCTGAGTGCTTCCACAGTCAGCGTCCTGGCCGCGACATCCCTGCATGTTTCTTCCGCTGAGTAAACTATCATCTGGGTAGAAAGCTCTGCTCCGCAGAAGAAGGATATGAACTCATCGAATTGAAAAATGGGCGTGATCC
>Ga0255394_10038_pt1 | contig 18602 bp, 4 predicted proteins | sample ANMaggSeSYBR01D3_FD_182112 | JGI IMG/M metagenome (GOLD analysis project Ga0255394, IMG submission 182112) | Sediment cell enrichment communities from methane seep in Santa Monica Basin, California, United Staets - ANME aggregate JGI... | ecosystem: Environmental > Aquatic > Marine > Cold seeps >...
TCATCATGATCCAATATCCTTTCCCTGGTTCCATAATTTCCAGATCATTCCCAAAAGGTGCAAGCGGGTCATACTTTTTCCAGTGATCTGCAGTGTCGCTGGCATCATATGCCCAAACGATACTATAATTACCGCTTATTGAAGATAGGGCACCAGTTATTGTCTGTGGATTTAGCGAATTGTACCCTATTAAGTTCCAACCACTCCATAATTCAATATCAGTGGGTTCTGGCATCATTCCACTGATATTAAGTATATCATCAGAGTTCATCATTATCCAGTAGCCCTTGCCAGGTTCCATAGTTGTCAGGTCGTTTCCGAAGGGTGTTGCAGGATCGTACTTCTTCCAGTGGTCTGTTGTGTCGCTGGCATTGTAGGCCCAAACGATACTATAATTGCCACTGACTGGACAAAGTATAGAAGTAATACTGGTATCTTCGGACATCAAAGGTAAAGATATCAGGTTCCAGCCAGTGTATAGATTAAGAGTTGTACCTGATGCTGGTAGTGTTGATGCAGTATCGTTGACCCAAGTAAGGTTTATGTTTCCATTGATATCTACGGTGCGTGTGCTGAGTTCGTATGATGTATCCGGGAGCAGTCCTGTGATATTGTAGTAGTTCTGCGGCGCCGGGATGTTGGTGAGGAAGGTGCTGTTGAGGTAGAGTTCGGTGTGGTTGAAGTCGGGGTCGGGCGGGTTGGTCCAGGTGAAGTTAATCCAGGTCTGTCCCTCCATATGCTGCAGATTGGACATACCTTCAGGTGGTGTGGTGTCAACTGTGAACCAGACCGTGGTCGAATTCATGTTTCCAGCAGTGTTATTTGCATAAACAGTAAGGGTATGCAGACCATCGTTAAGGCCGATCAAAGTTATGTTTCCGTCAAGTGTGATATTAGCCGACCCATCGAGTGAATAACCCTGCCACACGATTGGCTCATTTACCGAGTAGTTCAGATCAACTGAATTTGTGTTGTACATGTTGTCGTGTATAGGTAAGGTTATTGTAATAATAAGAGGTTGGACTATATGAATATCTATAATCACATCAGGTTCTTCAGGTGCGTCTTCAATATGTCCTACAAGATCTTCTGCGACACTGTAGAAAGCATAGGTATGACCCGCCAATCCGTTAACAATAGTCTCGTTCACAGCAATATGATTCAACCACGGCTGATAGTTCCCACCATCCATTGAAGCATAAATCGTATAACCCAAGATACCCGAGCCTCCGGCATCATCCATTCCATTTATGTTAAGGTGAATCTCGGTTTGATTCACCAGCGAGGCAGTGACGCTGCTGGAAGGTTTGCCTGCATCGATGGTATTCGTCCATGGACCCTCCTTTGGTGCCGGGTTCGTGGGTCCCACACCGTCAAAGTTCACCCAGGCCTGGTTCCTGACCTCGGTTCCTGTTGGCAAACCGGACACTGCATCAGCTGCAAAGCAGACCCACCCTATCTCATACCAGCTCTCTGTGATCGGCGGCAGGAATCCTGCCATCGGGTCCTCCGGGGTTTCCCAGGTTGCGGGATCTAAGGAACGGTAGGTCACGTTAATGCGGCCGGTATCCGGGTCGAGTATGCCTTCGATATTGACTATCAGGTTCATCTCCGGTTGAGTATCAATATCGATGTTGAAGTATTGACAGGGCTCCAGCGGGATCGTCCAGTTTAGGAATCCGATCTCTGTGAAGTGGAAGGTACTATGGTTGAGGGTCGTTTCGAGGTCGTCATAGATATAGACATCGCAGGCGGGCGCTGTTGTATTTTCATGGTTCCAGAAATCTACACGATAGTGGAACTGCTGGTTGGGGGGGACAAAACGGTTGGATTCATTGGAAGGCGTGTCAGGCAGGTCGAAGCCTGCGGGACCGTATTTGTCTTCTGGGGTTGTGGAACCTTTGGGGAAAATTGGTTTTTTCTTTTGTTCATATAAATCAAAATATCCAGGTGGTACTCCATATTTTTCCTCATCGACCTTATCTAAACTACTATAACCATGGATACCTCGTTTTGGAAGATCTTTGAAAGCTATTATTGTAATTTCAGGGTCCTGTTCTGCCCATTTTCCCAAATAAGCCATATGTCCCAATCCAATTGGGGCAATACTTGGGTATGTTAAACTGGGGTTATAATCGACTATATTATAAAGTATATCCATAATAAAATTTCCAACATTTACTATAAAAATCCAAAATCGTAACCCCTGTGGATCAATATATTTCATAGGATTATTGATTACATAGACATATTGGTTTTTCCCGTAAATCAATATTGGATCATCACTTGAAAATCTTCCTAATTCCGGCAGATAATACCTCATTCTCATATATTGAATGCCATTTACATCATCCATCACACCATATTCCCCAACATATGTGAAAGGATTTCGAATACTCTCATCTTTTTTAATGTACTCACCAAACGGCGCATATAGATATTCATTCACTATATCTCCATTTTCATTAGTAATTTCCATTGTGTGACCTGTTGGATTGAAATGGTAGAAATATTCATCCCCTGAAGCATCAATTTGAGAGATCAAACCAAATCCATGAATATACCTGGCAGTAAGATTGCCATTCCCATCATATTCTGCCAGCACATCTCCCAAACCCGATGGATCAATAAAATACCAGTGATCTGTGCCGTTATGCACCATGCTGATTCTGTTACCGAGTGCATCATAGTTGTATTGCCATGCCCCCTCTGGAGTTGTGACCCCCACAAGCCTGTTCTCAAAATTATATTCATATAATGTAGTCTCACCATCAGTTGTTTCGGAAATCAAGTTTCCGTTTTGATCATACTCATAAGTGGTTGAACCAACCAAAGTATACTGGTTCATATTATTTGTTGTGTAAGATGTAGTTACCCCATCATCAACAACAGATATTCTGTTTCCTGCTTCATCATAAGAATATGAGACAGAACTGCCATCCGGATATGTCACACTGATTAACTGACCAATACGGTCATATCCAAACTGCGATACACCTTCCAGGGTCTCGATCACGATTGGATTACCATTTTGGTCGTAAGTATAATCGAACCGCGAAAGCACAGACCCCGTAGAATTATAGTTCACGAGATGAAGTATCTGACCGGCAGCATCATATTCATAGGTCGTGTAATCATCGTTTCCGAGAGTCTTTCTACTAAGTGCCCCCAGTGCATTGTATTCGTACTGGACAATAGGTGCACCCGTTCCATCAGAAAGACGGATGAGCTGTCCAACTACGTTATATTCGTAATTGAGCATATTGTTATCCTGATCTCTCCGCTGAACGAGCCATCCGGCATCATTATAATTGTAGTTAAGCCAGTGCCCGCCTGGATATGATATATGTGTCAACTGGTTGCGGAGATTACAGGTCATCGAAATGGTGCCTGTCTGGTCCGCTGCTGTTAGCATATTGCCTGTATTGTCATAGGTGTAAGTAGTCCATGTTCCATCCGGGTAGTCTTTGCGGGTAATTTGACCCCGTTGATTATAGGTATAGGAGATATCATCCCCCTTTCTGGTAGTAACAGTGATAGGATTGCCAGTTTGGTCATATGTTATATCTTCCTTTGTGGAATCCGGATAAGTGATCTGATCGACATTTCCATTATCATCGTAGTCAAAGTCGATCTGGTTATCTCTGGCATCCATAACCCATGAGATTTTGTCAAAAGCCGGATTGTACCCGATAGTGACTTCATGGTTCAGGGGATTTCTTATGCAGACCGGGTTTTCATTATCATCATATTCAAAATTATATGTACCCCCCTTTGGGTCAGTTAATACTACAAGATTATGATCTATATCATAGTCATAGTGTATGATATTTCCAAGCGTGTTCTTATCCCATTGTATCTGTCCAAAATCATTCAATTGTTTTGTGGTTGAACTACCTGTGGAATCTATGAATGTGGTAGTTCTATTGCTAACATCATATGAAACTTGAACAGGATACTTATCACCATTAAGATAGGTTTTTGTAAGCCTGGCATCCCCATCATAATTCATATGGAGTTGTGTGCCGCCAGGATTGGTGATTGACAGAAGTGCATAGGACGGTGATGGCGGTGGCCCGGTCATGATCACCTTTCGTAAGTACAGGTAATCCTCTAAATCAGTATACTCATATTCGGTAACTGATCCATCAGGACCTGTAACTGATGTGAGCAGATCTCCTGATGAATCATAAGTGTAAAGGACTATCTGTCCGGCATGGTCTATTAAACGGCTGATCCGTCCGTCACCATTATAGTTAAGAGTGAAATTCCCACCACAGGAATGCTGAATTCTTACTAACTGATTCTGGATATTGTAATACATTGATATCTGGTTTTCATTCATATCAGTGATAGAATCAAGCAGCATGTCAGAACGGAATTTAATAGTATGAGAACCTGTTTCATTGATAAAATAAGTGCCATTGGGATTATATTGTAATGTCGATGTTTTGGGGCCTTGCAATGATGAATATGTGTTAGTGCCGTTATTCTTAAAAGTAATAAGATAGCTACCCCCATCTTTAACTGCAATATTCCCATCACAGAGTTTTTCAAGCCGCATACCATAGGAATGGACCCAGCCGTACCCGAAAGGTCCGAGGTACGAGGAATAACTATTAGGATATGCCCTGCTCAATGCAAGCGGAGTACCCGGCGTGGGGCAGAACGAATCGATTGTACTTGAAAAGGATGGTGGTGTGAAGACAGGGTCTGTGGTGATCGGAGAGACTAAGAGGGAGAACTGGCTATAATCGACTGAACTGATCTTAAATGGGATGGAATTTGAATATCCGGCAGGTAATATTTCCGGACATTGTGACGGTCCAATTCCCAGCACAGTTACTGCCCCGTTCATCTGGTGCCATTCGGATGAGTCGATACTTACTGAGACCTTTGATGAAGGCGGGGTGATTGATAATGCAAAGAGCGGAGCGGGCATATCAAGTGTACCGCGATTGCCATATTTAAGGAAATAGGTTGCAGGTCTACCTATTCGTATCTTCTCACGCCCAACGATCTCGAACCACAGTTCTGCTTTCCCGCCTTCTTCGAGAATGAATGGAACTGGTGCAGTTGCGTTCCATCCATCCGGATTGGTCACAATAAGATTATATTCTCCAGGGTCTTTGTTAACAAAGTTGAATGTTGCTAATAATGATGTTGAATTCAGTTCCCTATCCACTTCCACGGCATTGATCGTTTCTTTTCCTGGTTGAAACAGTGATACCGTTGCATTCGAATCTAACCATGCACCCTGTATTTCTACGCTTACCAGACCAGTATTTCCTCCCCGTTTCGGGGTAAAGCTTGTTATTATCGGAAGGTAGTTTAGTGGCGGTTCGAATTGCTTAGAGATAGCTGCCCTGATGAGAACATCTCTTGACTGGTCTGTTTTATCTCCGACACGATTAAAAACCCATGCAGAATCATAGAACTCAACAATATAGGTGCCATAAAGTGGGTTTGGAATTTCAAGAGATGTGTATCTTTCCTCTCCTTCCATAGGACTGACCCAATGATCTGAACTCTCATACACTTCATAATAAATATCAAAATGGCTGCCAAGACCTACTCCTTCACCTTCAAAAAAGAGATAATCCTGATTTATAGGGACATCTATCTGGTACCAGACCGATCCGCTACTGTGGATTGTGTCTACTGTCCACTCTCCTAATGGTAACTCAGGGAGAGCTGTCCATACTGTGAGAATAGCATTTCCTGCCTTACCTGTAATGTTAACCGTATATACCCCTGGTTCAGGATCAACAATCTGTATCATGAGGTCACGATAGCCACCCTTGCTTGCGATTACTTCTCCATTGTATAGGATAGATAATTTCCCATGCCAATGGAGCTTAGTTTGCTGAAGTGTTATAAAAAGATTATCTGTTTCATGAACTTCGATGTCATATGAACACGTGACTCCTCCCTCTATAGCACATTCAGTATCGATAAAAATAGCCCCCTGTAGCACTGCTGCAATCTCAATACTATCGTTAAATACGCGTTCGGAATTATCAGGCCATATTACCGCTAAATCATAGGTTCCGAGTGCATTAGTTGTGAGATCAAAGTAAGCGATATAGGTGGTTGGAGATGCGTAGACAAGCGATTGAGCAGGAATGGTGGTAGTATTCTTCCGCAACTCAACTCGCATATCATTGGTAAAACCAAAACCATAAATATGAATCCATGCATGTGAATTGTTAATTACTGTTCCAGGATAAAAATTCGAAATATATTGTTCCCCGAGAGATGGGGTGATGCTATATTCAAGATGATCAGGGTTGTCCTTTGCATGGATGCCAATATAATATGTTCCACTCTTTGTTGGTGAAATAAGAAGATCATATATCCCCTGTGGATTTTTTTCTTTCTGAATGTAATCAAAGTCAGTTTCCGTGGGTATACCTTCTAATGATCCATAAACTTCGATCTCACCAGTTGAAACATATGGTTCTACTTGAATCAGCAGATTTTCACCTTCCAATACTGTTAGGTAAAAGAAATCCCATGAATTTGATGAGACATTTCCACTTAAAGTCTGATCAATAAATAGGGGAACTGGTCTTTTTACTTCAAGTGAAACATTATAATAACCAGTATTTACCCATAATCTATCTCCTGCCAACAAAGTATAGGTTCCATCATTAAAAATTATCGTTTTCAATTGATCACTTCCCTCTTCAATCATTGTTCCGTTAGTTGAAAATAATTGAAGTTTGGGCCTGAGAGGATTGTTTGCCTCCATTTGTGCATCAATCTGGTCTCCTTTTTGAGCTGAAAAGGTATATGCATCCATCTCAGCAGGTTTTTCGATATTACCTGTAATTGTCTCACCAAATGCAATGGATGTTGCATTGACCGGGTTGCAGGTACTCTGTAGAAAAACACCGTAGTTTCCGAAATAATAAGATCCATGAGATTCCCCGGCAAGGAGAATATAATTCCCTGAAGTCGGGATGAGTGTAAGTATTTGGTGATAACCCATTTCTATCAACGATCCATTTGGATTAAACAATTTGATTTCAGGATTACTATTCCAATCTGCCCCGATTCGTGAAATTATCCTATCTCCAGCCTGGGCTGAGAAGGTGTATGTGTCCATCTTAGCCATTTGAGTAATAGTACCTGCAATAGTGTCACCAATTCCAATACACGTTGTATTTACAGGATTGTTTGTTCTCTGAATAAACACACCATAGTCTCCGATATCATCGCCAGAACGATCTCCTGCAAGAAAAGTATACGTCCCATTATCCGGAAGTACTGCTAAGAAATCCTCGTAATGAAAACCTAACCTATGAATCCATGTTCCATCTGGTGAGTATAACCAGAGATCAATATCCAGTTGATCGCTCCCCATCCGGACGAGAATCGAATCGTTTTTCCGGCCAGAAAAAACATACGTATCATAATGGGCTGGTTGTGAAATGTTTCCTTCAATAGATTCGCTAAATTCAATTGGTGTTGCATTTTTGGGATTGTTAGTTCGCTGCAGAAACACTTCATAATTACCAATATGTGATAGCTGAATATCTCCTGCTAAAAGGGTATATACTCCTGATTCGGGAAGTTGTGGAGCAGGGTAAAATCTGTACTGCGCATCTTCTAACAACGTACCGTTCGGTGCATATAACTGAAGATTTGAATTGAGAGGATTATGTGGCATCCGGGCGAAAATACAATCTCCAGCTTCTCCTGTGAATGTATAAGCAGCCATTTCTGCACTATGATTGATGATTCCCGAGACTGTTTCACCGAATTGGATAGGTGTTGAATTCACCGGATTGTTTGTTCGCTGTAAATATACACAATACTCTCCAGTTTTTTCTCCGGTAGAATCACTTGCCAGAAGGATGTATGTACCATTGTATTGGAGAGGTGTAATTATTTCTGCATAAGAACTGGCTTTCTTGATCAAGTCTCCATTAGGTGATATTAAATGTAGTTTTTCAGTGATTGCATTGTGATCCATTCGTGCAATGATATGATCACCAGCCAGTGCCTGGAATGTGTAGGTATCAATCTCGGCTAAGTAGCTGATATTTTCCTGTTGGGTCTCACCGAATTCAATGGATGTAGCATTATTCGGATTGTTAATTCTCTGCAGGTATATCCAATAATTACCTGTATAATAACTCTTTGTACCTCCAATAAGCGTGTAATTTCCGGTATCTGTAAGTGTTGCCGTGATTTCCTTTCCGTAGTCCCCCCCTATGTCTTCCTTTATTAATGTTCCATTCGGTGCGTACAATCTGAGATTTTCATGAGAAAAATTCGATCTGAGAAGAGCAAATATCTTATCTCCTGCTTGTGCTGAGAATGTATATGTATCGAATTCAGCCATTTGTGTGATGTTGGCAATAACCGTATCACCAAATTCAAGATTTTGTGCATTTATCGGGTTGGAGAGTCTCTGCAAGTATATTCCATATTCCATGTTTTTCTTTCCGTTACTCTCCCCGGATAGAATGGTATAAGTACCATATTCAATAATTTCAACTGTGATTTCAGAATAATAAGAAATCACTTTTTCAATCAATGTCCCGTTAGGTGCGTATAATTGTAATTCAGATTTATTCGGATATTTTGCGCTCATGCGAGTAAAAACAGAATCACCCTTCTCTGCGGTAAATGTGTAAGTGTTCATCCCACCGTGATGCGTGATATTTCCTTTTAGAGTATCTCCAAATCCGATGGGAGTTACATTTACTGGATTGCTGGTCCTTTGTAAAAAAATACCATATTCTCCAATATCATTACTACTATAATCCCCAACAAGCAAAGTGTAGTTTCCAGTTTCCGGGATCATTTCGGTTAATTCACAGACATATTGACCTGATTTCGTCCCAATCAATGTTCCGTTTGGGGCATATAATTTAATAGCAGGATGATTAAACCAACTTGATCCCATTCTGGCAATTATAGAATCCCCAACTTCCGCTGAGAATATATACGTATCCATCTCAACAAGTTGTGAGATATTGCCTGTAATTGTCTCACCGAATCCAAGAGGGGTTGCATTCACCGGATTGTTGATTTTCTGCAGGAAAACACCATAGTCCCCTGTATCATCTCCATTTTTATCGCTAGCCAGAAGGGTGTATATTCCAGTATCTACAAGTGTTATTTCTAATGTGCATGTTCTAGAACCATAATCTTCCTCGATCAATGTTCCATTTGGGGCATATAACTGGAGTTGTGCAAAATTTATCCAGCTCGATCCCATGTGGGCAATAATCTGATCCCCAGCCTGCGCTGAGAATGTGTAATTGTCCATCTCGCCCGGAACATCAATAGTTCCTGCGATGGTCTCACCAAAATTAAGAGGTGTAGCATTGCCCAGATTGTTAGTACTCTGCAGAAAAACACCGTACTTGCCGGTATCATCGCCAATCAGCGTGAGCCGTTTGCCCACATCCATATTCTCAACATACGTCCCGCTCCATACATCAATCGTATCCCCCACGCTTGCTGCAGCCACTGCTGCCTGTATGCTCGTGAAATCCGCGCCGCCACTATCATCAACAGTGATCACAGCAGCCGCGCCTACTCCTGGACTCATGACGCACACAACAACAGCAAGGAACACCAGCATCAATAACTTTCGTAGTATCATATCCACACCGCCATCTGTCTATTTACACAACCCCCGCTGCCATCTACTCTCAGAACCGCCGCGTCCGCCGTTGCCGCACAAATGCCAGCCAGCAGCATCGATATCCAGCTGTGAATTATGCTATTCCCGCTACTTCGTACATTCTTTGCAAGAATATACTTTACACTATCACAGTAATTATTTTTCATCTTGCATCCCACACTGGAATTATATCTCTAAAATATCATCAGTAGTCATCATGATCCAGTAGCCTTTGCCAGGTTCCATATTTGCCAGATCGTTCCCGAAAGGTGTATTAGGATCATATTTCTTCCAGTAATCAGTCGAATCGCTTGCATTATATGCCCAAATGATACTGTAATTTCCATTGATTGAAGAGAGGGCATCGGTTATTGTTTGTGGATTTAGCGAATTGTACCCTATTAAGTTCCAACCACTCCATAATTCAATATCAGCGGGTTCTGGCATAGTTCCACTGTTGGGTAGTGTGTCATCAGAGGTCATCATTATCCAGTATCCTTTTCCGGGTTCCATAGTTGTCAGGTCGTTTCCGAAGGGTGTTGAAGGATCGTACTTCTTCCAGTGATCAGCTGTGTCGCTGGCATTGTAGGTCCAGATAATACTATAATTACCACTAATTGGAGATAGTACCGAATTAACATTGGGATCATCGGGCATCAAAGGTAACGATATCAGGTTCCAGCCTGAATTTAGTTTGATTAATATATTCTGTGCTGTTCTTGATACACTCGGTGCACCCGGGTCTACGATCTCTCCGTTCGCGGTCAGATCATCATCACCCAGTCCTCCATCTGTTAGCTGTATTTTTATACTTATATTATCAGAGCTGATCTCCATTGGTATCTCATACCAGTGTGGAGTGGGATCACTGATAGTCCTGCCAAACTTCCAATACTTGGCGTCAGGTGGTAATTCCTGTGGGAGTTCTATTGAGATATTAATAGTCTGCCCGATATCGAGATTTGATATGTTAAATGAGAATACCCCAAATGGGAATTCAATTTCTGGATTTGGTGGGAGTGATGATTCATCTACAGTCGATGCTTCATCAATAAAGCCTTCTGGAGTAGATAATCTTGCAATCCCATTTTGTGTATCTATAAGTTGATCTTCAACTGCGGTTGCAGTACTGAAACTTCCGTAATATGTGTCTGCAGGTAATAGATTGCTAGCTAAGTCTTTAAATCCAAGCACATGTGTGGATGGATTTAACACCCAGCTGATTGTGGTATTAACTGGGAGATCTCTATCAAAGGTAAATGAGATGGTTTTTTGGTCTGAAATCCAATCTATGGATATATTATTAGTATAATTGTCATTTAAACCCCACCATGTAACAGATACATCCGGTTGCATTGACTCATTAAACGTGAATGATACTGTCGGTTGAGTTATCGGAACATTAACTTCACCATTTGTAGGTGAATTGAAAATAAGATTAGGAGAAGTAGTATCCAGAGTGGTATCAGGTGCAGTAAGTGGCAGATAATCTATATTATCGGAAGCCAGCATATAACTAGAATCACATATCCCGTCCATATCCACATCGGTGCAGATCTGACTAAAGCCTGTTCCATCAGGTTTTGCCCAGAAGTTGCCGCCCAAGTATGGTCCGCCGATGATGTTTGTTCCTTCTGTTTTTGTGGTGTTCCAGATATTGTTGGTATTGTTTACATCATCGTATGCATTGTTCGTGTTGTCAAAATAGTTGTTGTGGATGCAGTTATTGTCAGACCCCCCGTACATATCTTTGACAAGATAGATGCCATATTCACCATTGCCTGATATGATATTGGTCTTCAGTTCGTTATTGCGGGAACACCATAGATAGGTACCGTATTGAGAATTGTTTGATACATTGTTATTGACCACCGTGTTCTCGTTGGAAACCCTGTTCAAAACGATGCCAGCATAAATGTTCGAGTTTGCAGTATTATTGCACAGCATGTTATCAACGCATTCTGAAAGATAGATGCCGGATCTATCATTCGAATTTGCATCGTTATTGCTCACCATATTGTGGGCACAAGCCCATAGAAGGATGCCATCATGCCCGTTGTCCAATGCAGTATTATTGTTCACTGTGTTGTTGTGGGATCCATCCAACCTGATGCCTTGTTCAGAATTGTTCGATGCTATATTATTAGCCACTGTATTGACGTTCGAATGATGCAGGCGGATGCCATGATGGGTGTACGACAAAGTGTTATTGGAGAGTGTGTTGTTAGTGGATAAACCAAGAGACATGCCGTCGCAGCTAATATACTTTACAGTGTTACCTTTCAACGTGTTGTTGCTGGAAGAATCCAAAGTAATTCCGCCGATGTTGTGTGAAATAGTGTTAGCTTCCAGTGTGTTGTTGTCGGAATTCTCAAGATGGATGCCGTATCTATTGTTCGATACATTATTATTGCTGATATTGTTATTCTGAACTCCGGCGAGATATATTCCAGATTTATATTGGTTTGCATCTCTTATGGTGAACCCGCTGATAGTAACGCTATCTGCTGTCAAGTTGAAGACATGATCACCTGAATCTGCCGCCTGAACAATCGTATCCGCGGGATTTCCAGAGGTTGATTTGATCATCAAAGATTTGATAACATCCACATTTTCATTGTAAGTCCCTGCATCAACTGTGATTGTATGTCCATTCAATGTATTAGAATCGTCTATCGCAGCTTGGATTGTTGAGAAGTTCTCGCTTGTATCGAGGTTGTGGATTGAAAATTTCTCCTCAACTTTGACCAATGGCAACCAATCTCCGCCGTGTTGTATGTTTCCAGAAGAGTTGTATGGGAGCAATGTATCGCCAAGCCCATCAGCGTCTGTGTCATTTCCAGTGTAATCGCTCCAGTAGTTTCCTCCCAAGTAAGGACAGCCGATTATATTTGTTCCAGGTGTTTTTGTGATGTTCCAGATGTTGTCACTGTCATCGTAGGCGTTGTTGTCGTAGTTTGCGTCGAAGTAGTTGTTGTAGATTATGTTGCTGATCGAATTCCGCAAGTAAATACCGTGCGCGTTCAAGTTTGCAGTGTTATTCATAATGGTGTTGTTGTTCGAATCCAACAGATAGATACCGCCCCAATAGCCGTTCGAGTTTGCAGTGTTATTCCTGATGGTGTTGTTGTTCGAATCCCGCAGAAAGATGCCGTTATAGTTGTTCGAGTTTAATATGTTGCTTGTGAACGTGTTGTGATTGCTCGACTGCTCTATACAGATGCCATCGCGGTTGTTTGTGGCTTTGTTGTTCGTTAATTCATTATTGCTCGAATACCGCAAGCAGATACCATACCAGTTGTTTGTGGCTTTGTTGCTCGTTAAGGTGTTGCTGTTGGAGGAAGAATACAAGTAGATGCCCCAGTGGTTGTTTGAGGCGTTGTTGTTCATGAGGTTATTGTCGCTCGAACTCCAAATGTAGATGCCGTAGTCGTTGTTCGATGCAATGTTGTACTGCAGTGTGTTGTTGTTCGAATAAAACACGGAGATGCCGTATCCAAAAGAATTGTTGTTGTTCGGTGCAGTGTTGTTTGTGAGCGTGTTATTGTTCGAATACCCCAGAGAGATGCCGTGGTAATTGTTCGTGGCGTTATTGTCCACTAATTCGTTGCAGTTCGAAGAATACAAGTAGATGCCCCAGTGGTTGTTCGATGCAGTGTTATCAGAAATGTTGCAGTGATCTGCGTCACCAAGATAGATTCCAACATCCGCTCCTGTCACTGTAAACCCACTAATGTTCACATAATCCGCAGTTACATCAAAGACATAATAGCCTGAATCCGCAGCCTGAACAATCGTATCCTCGAGATTTCCAGATGTTGATCTGATTGTCAAAGACTTGGTAACATCCACATTCTCGGTGTAATTTCCAGGATCGACCGTGATTGTATGCCCATCCAACGTATCAAGGTTATCTATTGCAGCCTGAATCGTTTCAAAGTATTCCCCTGTGTTAAGGTTGTGGACTGGTGGTGAAGCGGAAAGATCACTATCAAGCTTTGATATAAAGGCGTCCCTATTACCATTGTGAATTGTATCGTAAGCATCTGGAGTTGTTGGAAAGTCTGATGAATAAGTCCCACCAGTCACATAGACATTCCCACTACTGACTATGGATATGGAAGTAGCACTTTCATCATTACTACCACCGAGGAATGTAGATGCAAGGAGATTTTGCAGATTGCTATCAAGCTTTGATATAAAGGCGTCCCGATTACCATTGTGAATTGTATCGTAAGCATCCAGAGTTGTTGGAAAGTCTGATGAATAAGTCTCACCAGCTACATAAACATTCCCACTACTGACAATCATTTTAGTAATAATTGGTAAATGATAAAGATTATTGGTGTTATCATCATGGCTACCACCAAGAAATGTAGAGGCACTAAGATTTTGAAGATTGCTATCGAACTTTAATACGAAGACATCTTTCCCACCATTCCAGCTAGTATCGTAAGCGCCAGGAGTCGTTGGAAAGTCTGGTGAATAAGTATCTCCAGTCACATAAACATTTTCATCGTTGGCTGTGGATATGGAGTTAGCAAAATCATCACTAGCACCACCGAAAAAAGTGGATGCAAGGAGATTTTGAAGATTGCTATCAAGCTTTGATACAAAGGCGTCCCGATTACCATTGTGAATTCTATCGTAAGCGATAGGAGTTGTTGGATAATCTGATGACTTGGTCCAGCCAGCCACACAGATGTCCCCACTGTTGTCTATGATTATGGAATTAGCTGTATCGACACTACTGCCACCAAGGAATGTAGAGGCTAAGAGATTTTCAAGATTGTTATCAAGCTTTGATACAAAGGCGTCCCAATAACTGTAAGTCTTATCGTAAGCGCCAGAGGTTGTTGGAAAGTTTGATGACTCCGTCACACCAGCCACATAGACGTTACCAATGCTGTCAATAATTATGAAATAAGCTTGATCACTATTATCACCACCAAGCAATGTAGATGCCAGGAGATTTTCAAGATTGCTATCAAGCTTTGATATAAAGATCTCCCCATTGCGGTAAGTCGTTTGGTAAGCGCCATGAGTTGTTGGAAAGTCTAATGAATAAGTCACACCAGCCACATAGACATTCCCGTCATTATCTATGGTTATAGAATAAGCTTCAGCAACACCATAACCACCGAGAAAAGTGGATGCCAGGAGATTTTCAAGATTGCTGTCAAACTTTGATATAAAAGTATCGCCACCGCCATTGTAAGTTGTATCGTAAGCGCCAGAGGTTGTTGGAAAGTCTGTGGACACAGTATAACCGGCCACATAAACATTCCCGTTGCTATCCAGGGCTATGGAAGTAGCACAATCCCGATCACCACCACCCAGAAATGTGGAGGCAAGCAGTGGATCAATCACAAGCTCTTTTGTCCTGTCGTAATCTCCTACCTTAAATCCATATTCATCGCCTTTTACAGTATATGTAACCTCTACATACATCCTCTTACCATCCTCTTCCTGATATCCCACTGGTTTTGTGAATTTCACAACTCCAAGACCCGTCTCTACCTCAAGCTCCCCATTTTGATTCACTTTCAAACCCTCACACCCCTCAAGCTTTACTCCAATTCTTTCTGGATCTGTACCTGACTTCACATAAAATAGTTTTTCTACGTTGTTTCCATAAGTCTTCAGATTAACCTCTATTCCCTCATAGATCTCTCCAAGACTAACCAGACGGTATGTTGAGATGTCTCTTTTCCACTCTGCAGGGTCATTACCTTTGAAGTAATTTACTTTGGTTATGGCTTTTCCCTCGCCTGTTACCTGCGAGACAGAACTTCCAACAAAGCTCTCTTTGATCACCCATCCTTTTGTTTCATTTTCTTTCTCAAACTTCGGAAGGGAATAAACCATCTCTCCATCTTTTGTGATAAAGAGAGTTCCTCCTAATGTTTTGGCGTAATACTTTACATTTCCATCTTTTATTTGACCCTTGTTTTCTATAAACGGAATCTGCAATGAAGAAACTTTATTTAGAATTTCTCTTTCACAACTTGCATCAACCGCGCCGCCACTGTCATCAACAGTGATCACAGCAGCCGCGCCTACTCCTGCACTCATGACGCACACAACAACAGCAAGGAACACCAGCATCAATAACTTTCGTAGGATCATATACACACCGCCATATGTCTACTTACACAACCTCCGCCGCCGTCTACTCTTAAAACCGCTGCGCCCGCCGTTGTCCCATAAATATCAGCCAGCAGCATCGATATCCAGCTGTGAATTATGCTATTCCCACTACTTCTTACATTCTTTGCAAGAATATACTTTACACTATCATAATACTTATTTTTCATCTTGCATCCCACACTGGAATTTGAATTATGAAATTGCGTAAATACTGAAATCATCTTGACACTTTCGTTCAAGATATTTTCTGAATATTTGGTAAAACATGAAAAATCATGACTTATTAATCTTTTGATTATATTATAATATATTTATATATGTATATTCCTAATTTTATATATCTCATAATAAGAGACCAGCAATGCCCGAAGACACAATCGTAAAAGAATGATCCCTGGTTCGCGGCAGCTACATACTCAGTCAACGCCCGTATTTTCCTATCATCTCTCCCTGTGCCAGGATATGCCCTGACATGGCAGCCTCAAGCTGGGATTTGGTTGCACCGCTCTTTAAGCTAAGTGTAGTATCCAGGGCATATACCTTGAAGAAATACCTGTGTGCCTTGCCCGGCGGCGGGCAGGGTCTTGTTTTTGGGCACACCCAGGGGCAGTCCGCTGCTATTGGCAGGAATATTGTAGATCATCCAGTGAACCCAGGTTTTGCCGGGGGCTCCGGGTTGTCCACTATCAGGGCGATGGACTGTGTGCCTGCGGGGATGGTGTCCCATGAGAGTACGGGGGAGTGGTCCTCTCCATCGCAGGTGTGTTCGACTGGCAGGCTGCTGCCGTCGTTAAAGGCATCTGAAGATATTGAGATTTGTTTCATTGTGGTCTCCTCCATTATATCTCTAAAATATCATCAGTGGTCATCATTATCCAGTATCCTTTGCCAGGTTCCATATTTGCCAGATCGTTCCCGAAAGGTGTATTAGGATCATATTTCTTCCAGTAGTCAGTCGAATCGCTTGCATTATATGCCCAAATGATACTGTAATTTCCATCAATTGAAGAGAGGACATCAGTTATTGTCTGTGGATTTAGCGAATTGTACCCTATTAAGTTCCAACCACTCCATAATTCAATATCAGTGGGTTCTGGTATAGTCCCGCTGATATTAAGTGTGTCATCTAAGGTCATCATTATCCAGTAGCCTTTGCCAGATTCCATAGTTGTCAGGTCGTTTCCAAAGGGTGTTGCAGTATCATACTTCTTCCAGTGATCAGCTGTGTCGCTGGCATTATAGGCCCAAACGATACTGTAATTACCACTAATTGGAGATAGTGCAGAAACAACACTGCTGTCTTTAGGAATTAAAGGGAAAGAGATCAAATTCCAACCTATTGATAATTGAATGTCGAATTCTTTATCTATTCCATTTAAGGGTTCCATAAATGGATAAAAATCTTTAGCCCCAATGCTTCCTGCAATATCATATGCCGTATCACCTATCCCATCGCTGCCCGGTTGATCCTGATCTGGGGCCTTGAAATTATCATTACCAGTATAGTCACTCCAATAATTAGGTAGTGAACTACTTAACAGTAGATAATAAATAGTACTTTAACAATATAGGGATATGGTGAATAACATGTCCCGTCCAAGAACCCAAAGTAACGCTGTATGTCCAAATCCAGGAGACTTTTTATTATTTTCCGAAGCGGATAAACATTTAAAATTAAGTTGTCTGGTTACCATTCAAAGTTTATTATATAATAAATAACAAACTTTATATAATATATGATATATATTGTAATGAATGGTAAAAGGTAATCAGTCTATCAATAAATCACTTGCAAAGGACGTAGAAAATGGTCATATTGTCCAGGAATTGCCCCAAGTTGAATTTGGAGGTCGGATGTGTTCGTTATTCACCCCCATCTCTCCACCTCATTGTATTATCTGTAAAAGTTCCTTGAAACCAAACAAATACTATGATCGATTCGCAATTTCAAGCTATGGCATCATACGATGCCCAGTTACATATTGAATATGTTCAAATCCAGACTGCAAAAAATACCACCATGACAAGTTAATAGGTGTTACCGGATCAGCAAATTACAGCGATGAATACAATGAAAAAATGAAATGTGTAAGATACGACGGTAGGTGCACGTTATGGAATTCACGCATTACTGGTGAAATATTCACAGAGGGCTTAACTGATACATCAGGAAGAGCACCATGTCCAACAACTTTGTGGAAATACGAACAAAAACAAGGCAAAATCTCAGCCCAGGAACTGACAAGTCAGGATATTGATTTCAATGGAGTATTGCACATCGATGGACATTGGGTTAAAACTGGATGGAGAAATTATATCGAAGCTCAACTGGGAAAGGAATTAACCAACCGAGAGTGGAAAAGGCTGAGGTATAAAGTTATTTATGTTGTAGCTACAGAAGATAAAGTCGTCCTGGATTTCCAGATAACTAACATTATGCCAAGTTATCTTGAATTGGTTCCGCTTCTAAACAGAATTAAATCTCGCATACCTAATGGAGATATTTCAAAAATTGTTTCCGATGAAGATAGTGCAATAATTGGTGCAGTGACACACGTTTTACCTAATGTCTCACATTCATTCTGTGTATTTCATCAAGTGCAAAATGTTACTCAGAAATATCTTGATGAGTTTGGAAGCATTGAAAATATTCCTTTACACGAAATCGAGTTGTATGAACTTGCAAATGATTTAATTCTTGCTGAATCTGTTATCGAGTCAACGCTATGTTATAAGAAAATTATGAAGCGGGCTTCAGACATGGATTTGTCAAAAGCATCGAAAAATGTGGTTTCATATGCTGAAA
>Ga0255394_10039_pt1 | contig 18505 bp, 19 predicted proteins | sample ANMaggSeSYBR01D3_FD_182112 | JGI IMG/M metagenome (GOLD analysis project Ga0255394, IMG submission 182112) | Sediment cell enrichment communities from methane seep in Santa Monica Basin, California, United Staets - ANME aggregate JGI... | ecosystem: Environmental > Aquatic > Marine > Cold seeps >...
ACGGCCTGAGCGAACCGGTACCTATTGCTGCCCTTCTGACTGCCCTCGCGGCCAAGGGCGAGACTGCCCAGGAGATGGCCGGGATGGCCCGTGCCCTGCGTGATCACGCCGTACCTGTACGGCCAAAGGCTGCCCCGTTGGTTGATATTGTGGGTACCGGCGGCGATGGCAGATCGACTTTTAACATCAGCACCACCGCGGCTTTGGTTACAGCCGGTGCCGGCATAGCCGTCGCCAAACATGGCAACCGCGCTATTACCAGTAAATGTGGCTCAGCCGATGTACTGGCGGAACTGGGCGTCAAAATTGATGCCGCCCCGGAGGTAATCGAACATTGTATCGACGAGGCTAATATTGGTTTTATGTTTGCCCCGAACCACCACCCGGCGATGAAATACGTTCAGCCCATCCGCAAAGCATTGGGCTTTCGTACCGCGTTTAATATTCTTGGCCCACTGGCCAACCCGGCAAGCGTACCCATCCAGATTACCGGCGTTGCCAAGCCGTATTTGCTGGGGGTGATGGCCGAAGTTCTCAAGCTGCTTGGCGTACAGCGTGCGATGGTGGTGCACGGGGACGGGCTGGACGAATTCACTACTTGCGGCCCTACCGATGTCGCTGAACTACGTGACGGCCGAATCAGCAGGCACACTTTGGACTATGGTGATTATGGTTTTGCCAAGGCGAAGGTAAGCGATTTGGCCGGCGGTTCATTGGCCGATAACGTCGCTATTACTCGCGGCATTATTGAAGGCAAAGACACCGGCCCTCGTTGTGATGTGGTACTTTTTACCGCTGCCGCTGCGATTATGATAGCCGACAAGGCGCCCGGCCTGACTGAAGGTATCGCCCTGGCACGGGAGAGCATTATCTCTGGTAAAGCCACCCAGGCCCTGAATAAGCTGGTTGAAATTTCCAATTCATAGTTTTTTGTAGGATGGGTTTTAGCCCATGCGCTGATTCCTGGAAGAGACACATTGACAGCTAAAATAAAAATTTGCGGTATAACCAACCAACCGGACGCGCAGCTTGCCGTGGAACTGGGCGCCGACCTTTTGGGTTTCAATTTTTATCAGCCCAGTCCCCGTTATATCGTCCCTGCCGCTGCCGCCGAGATTATCGGTAGCCTGCCGCGCGGCCCGGAGATAGTGGGTTTATTTGTCAATGCTGAACTTGAATTCATTCGGGATGTGCTGAACCATTGCCCGCTGACTATGGTACAACTGCACGGCGATGAGAGTAATGCTGATTGCCGGGCGGTTGCGCAGCTTGGGATAGAGGTTATCAAGGCAATTCGAATCCGCAAGCCGGCCGACGTCGAACAGGCCGGGAATTTCGACACTGAACTGATACTGCTGGACGCCTTTCGTGAAGACCTTTATGGCGGCACGGGAGAGGGCTTCGACTGGAACTGGATTACGTCTGTACCGGACAAAAGAATTTTCCTTGCCGGCGGCATCGACCCCGACAATATCAAAGCCGCTTTGAATGTGGGAACCTATGGCATTGATCTTTGCAGCGGTGTCGAAAAGCAACCTGGAATAAAAGACCATCCCAGGTTGAAATTACTATTCGAAAGAATCGCTGAGAATCCCAACTCAAACTAAGTGGTTAGTAACTGTTCATTGGTTCTTTTCTTTATTAGGCCCAAAGGGCCGAAAGAGCGCATAGCCGGGGGCGTAAGGGCATGTTGCCCAATTGATGCCCAGGCGGTATTTTTAGATAATATGTTGTATTTGTAATTATTTTGTCCATTGCTCTTTGGAAAATTAATATTCGCTCTTAAGTTGGCTGGCAATTGAGTCTAATGATAAAAACCGGCTTATAGGGGCAAAAATCACTGCCTAACAGTAGTTTCTGGGCGAGATTGCGGGCAGAGCCGGCTGGTCTGCTACTAATGTATCGCATCAGTTTGCGCAAATTCTGTATCGCAGCTATCAGTAGGTTTTGAATCCTTGCTTTTTTGATACCACGAAACCGCAATCGCTTAAAGCCGTGATTATTGGCAGCGTCGGCAAATGAGCCCTCGGCCTTATGTTTTCGTCGAGCCATGAGTCGTTTTCGTTCATATTTTGTCAGGCAGTTATCTGCCCAGTCAATATATTCTTTGTTAATATTGCGTTGTATTTGACGACCAGACTGTTTGCTGGCTACACACTTTTTAAAATGAAGACACTGCTGACAAGCTTGAAGATCCGCTTTGTAAATAATGCTGTTTCCATTGTCTTTAAAGCCCACATGTTTAAGCTGTTTTCCTGCAGGGCAGATGTAACAGTCACGTTGATCGTCGTAGATAAATTTGTCGTGGTTAAAATCAGGGTCACAACGACTACTGTTGCGCTGATGACTGATACATGGTGTTATGTTCTGTTGGTAAAGGTGCTTGTAATTTTCTCCTGTGCCGTAAGCTTTGTCAGCGACGACAGTCTTGACTTTTTCTGAAGTGTTTGCATTATGCTCTTCAATGACTGTTTCTAAGACTTTCTCGTCATTTACATTTGCCGGTGTTGTTACCGTTGCAGTTACTATACCATGTTTGTCATCTACTGCTCGATGGTCCTTATAACCAAGAATTGTTTTGCCGTATTTTTGCCTAATCTGGCATCTGGATCGGTTTTAGATACGCGTCTTTCAAGCTTAGGCTTAACTGATTCAACGTTATCTTCAAGCTCATTATAAAGATTATCGCTGACTTTTCTAAACTGACATTTAAGCGAATCTTTGGATGCGTTAGCGTCTATCATGCTTGAATCGATATGAATCGTTTCGCCATCGATCAGATCGGCATTAACGCATTGGTTCAGGATGTTTTCAAAAAAATCGGTAAAAACTTCCAAGCCCCAGCGATTACGAGCTTTTGATATCACGCTGTGATCCGGAGTTTTTTCGTCAAGGTCATAGCCGCAAAACCATAACCAGTCCAGCCGCAGAGGTAATTGTTCCATCAATGCCCGTTCGGATTTTACATTTTCATAAAATGCCAGAAACATCAGCTTTAGTATAACAGCCGGGTCAACGGATGGATTGCCGCGTGTTCCATAAAGGTCAGCTACTTTTGAGCGAATAAAATTAAAATTGACAAGTTTGTCTATATTCCTTAACGGATGATCCGCAGGTATTCGCTGATTAAGCGAAATACCGTGATAGAATAACTTGGGTTCTAATTTATTTGGTTTACCCATCATAATAATTGCCTCCAAGCGATTGATGATGGAAACATTATAACATATAAGGGAAAAAATTATAGTTAAATACAGCGTAAGTGGCTATTTGGGCAACACGCCCGTAAGCCCCCGGAAAGGTTTCGACAACAACTATTTAAGCCCTGAAGGGGCGAAAGAAAACAACTTTGTTAAATAGTGTGAACAGTCACAATAAAGGTATATTACTTTTCGGCGGCACGTTCGACCCGATCCACAACGGCCATCTTATTATAGCCCGCTCGGCGGCGGAGAATCTCGGTGTGGAAACGGTAACGCTGATACCCTCAGCCAATCCACCTCACAAGAACCATTCTTCTCTTACTTCGATCCGACATCGATTGGCAATGACGCGGCTTGCCGTGGCGGGTAACGAACTTTTCGAGGTCTCTGACTGCGAATTGAACCGTCCCGGCCCAAGTTTCACTCTTGACACAGTACGACACTTTCGTGAACAGAATGGCCCGAATGTTTCTTTATACTGGCTCATCGGTGGCGATACGATTAAGGACCTTGCCTGCTGGTATAAAGTGGAGCAATTGGTTGATGAATGTACTATCGTAACAGCCGGCCGACCGGGCTGCGATATGGAAACTGACTTCGGTGTTTTTCGCGGCAAACTCAGTGATAAGCAGATTGCCAGGCTAAAACAATTTATCCTCGAAACCCCTCTCGTCGATATCTCCGCGACCAATATCCGCCATCGTATCCGCCGCGGCCTGACCACCAGCGACCTGACCCCTCTTGCCGTCCGGGACTATATCATCGAGAACAAACTATACAAAACTTAACCGTTCACGGATTCTTTTGTAGGGTGGGCCTGTGGCCCACGCGGTGTTCACTCTTCCACCCTTCCCACTTTTCTCACTTTTCTAACCTTTCTAACCTTTCTAACCTTTCCCACCTTCCCTCTTTCTCACCATCGTGCCGTAGGCAGATTCGCCGAGGCGAACTCACCACTCATTCACCATTTTCTCGTAGTACTTGACATTTCAGCTTTTATCGGTATAGTTTTTGTAAATGATTAAGATAACCTTACCAGACAACAGCGTATTGGATTTTGATAGTCCCGTAACGGGCCTTCAGACTGCCGAAAGGATTGGCTCCCGGCTGGCTCAGGACGCCTTGGCCGTGCGGGTTGACGGCCGGCTTTGCGACCTGACCACGACAATTGACCGCGACGTCCGTGTCGAAATCCTCACTTCCAAGAGCGACACGGACGCGAGCCTTGAGCTTATACGTCATAGTTGCGCCCATATAATGGCTGAAGCGATCTGCAATCTTTTTCCTGACACTAAGCTGGTTTATGGCCCGACTGTCGAGAACGGCTTTTATTACGACATTGATCTGGACAAGCCCATTACCCCGGACGATTTTTCGGCTATTGAGAAGGAAATGGAGAGAATCGTCGCTTCTGACAAACCTTTTGTGCGTTATGAATTACCTCGCGACGAGGCGATGAAAAAGCTCCAGGCCGAGGGCAATCGTTACAAAATAGACAATGCTCAGCGGGCCGAGTCGGACACGCTCAGCTTTTACGTTACCGGCTCACGGGAGAATAACAGCTTTGAGGACCTGTGTTTAGGCCCTCACGTACCCGGTACGGGCCATGTCAAGGCATTTAAGCTAATGAGCGTGGCAGGGGCGTATTTTCATGGCGATTCCAGCGAGAAAATGCTGCAACGTATTTATGGAACAGCATTTACGACACGGAAAAAACTGAATGTTTATCTTCATCAACTGGAGGAGGCCAAAAAACGTGATCATCGCCTTATAGGAAAGCAGTTGGACCTCTTTCATTTTGACGAAAATGGGCCGGGTTTCCCATTTTTACATCCGAAAGGGATGATAATCTGGAACGAATTACTGAAATTCTGGCACGAGCTACACAATAGAGCCGGCTATCAGGAAATCCGCACACCTATCATTTTGAATGAAAAATTATGGCATCAGAGCGGCCATTGGGACAATTACAAAGAAAACATGTATTTTACCGACATCGACGAGGTAAGATACGCTATTAAGCCGATGAACTGTCCCGGCGGGTGTTTGGTCTATAAATCAAGGCCACATTCCTACCGCGAACTGCCGATGCGAATCGCGGAGCTGGGGATCGTACACCGACACGAGGCAAGCGGCGTCCTGCACGGACTAATGAGGCTCCGTCAATTCACCCAAGACGATGCCCATATTTATTGCACCCCGGAGCAAATCGAACAGGAAGTAATCGATGTAATTGATTTGATATTCAACACTTATGAAGCTTTTGGCCTGACCGACTGCCGTCTGGAACTTTCGACCATGCCCGAAAAGCACATCGGCTCGGAGCAAATGTGGGACAAAGCCACTAACGCACTCAAAGACGCGCTGGCCGCGAAGGGTGTGAAATATTCCATAAATCCCGGTGATGGAGCGTTTTACGGGCCGAAAATAGATTTTCATATTCGAGACTGCCTGCAGAGGTCCTGGCAACTGGGTACTATCCAATTGGACTTTTCAATGCCGGAAAGGCTCGACCTGAATTACATAGATCGGGATAATACCGAAAAACGGCCGGTGATGATACACCGGGTGGTATTAGGGGCGATGGAACGGTTCTTAGGGATCATAATCGAGCATTACGCAGGGGCGTTTCCACTATGGCTGGCTCCGGAACAGGCTCGAATCCTGCCAATCAGTGAAAAAAGCGCCGAATATGCAAAAAGCGTATTTAATCGCTTGCAAAAAACAGGATTACGCTGTATTATCGATGCGGCGGATGATAAAATAAACGCCAAGATTAAGCGTGGCCACAGCCAGCGACTACCTTATATGTTGGTTGTTGGGCCGCAGGAGCAGCAAAACGACACTGTAAATGTCCGCATAAGGGGGCAAAAAGAGCAGTGCGTGGTAAAAGTCGATCAGTTCGCAGACCACGCAAAGCAGGAAGTGGCGGAAAGATCCCTGCATCTTACACTGACCGGTAGTCGGGACGTATAAGTGCACAATTATCCGCCTGGTACAAAGATAGAAAGGTTAGGTGAAAACCCATAGCCGCAAAAGCCCTACGCGTTAATGAACGGATCCGTGTTCCGAAAATTCGACTGATTGACACAAGCAATCAGCAAGTGGGAGTCGTCAGCACCGCTGAAGCAATGCAGATGGCCCGCGATTCGGGACTTGATCTGGTGGAGGTTTCACCTAACAGTGAGCCGCCGGTATGCCGTTTAATGGATTACGGCAAGTGGAAATACGACCAAAAAAAGAAGGACCATAAGTCCAAGGTCAAGCAGCACAACGTAATTCTCAAAGAAGTGCGATTACGTCCCAAGACCGACACCCACGACCGAAATTTCAAACTGAAGAAGGCGCGCGAATTCCTGGAAAAAGGTAGTAAAGTACAGTTCACTATGCTTTTTCGCGGCCGCGAGATGATTCACCTGGACCGGGCGATGGAAGTGTTTCAGGGAATAGCCGAACAAATGGAGGATTTGGGTAAAGTGGAAGTACCTGCCAGACGTCAGGGTCGTAGAATGACAATGATCATCACGCCGGCAGTAGCGGCAGGTAAATAGCAGTAAGGTGGCCCGCGTGGACGCGACTTCATGTCAGGAACATTAGATTTTTAGAGATTCCCTGAAAAATTAAATTAAAAAGCAGAAAGAACAAATGCCTAAACAAAAAACACATAAAGGATTAGCCAAACGAGTAAAAGTAACCGCACGAGGAAAAATAAAGCGGGGCCGCGCCGGCGGCGGCCATCTGATGAGCAGTAAAACCAGTAAACGCTGCCGCTCTATTAACAAGGCGACAGGCATGTCTCCCGCTATGGCTAAAAAAACACTAACGGCACTGGGCCGATAGCTACCGCGGACGTTTCGTCCGCATTTAAGCATCCCGCCATATACGAACAGCCGTTGAAACGGTTGTTTTGTATCAGGGGCTAACAATAAGAGCTTTACTTCTCGGCTGACAGCTGCCGCCAGTAAGCGATAATCAAAATGAATCAAGAACCGCTGTTTCGGCGGTAACTGAAAAGAAAGGAAAGCTGTTATGCCAAGAGTACGTAAAGGTGCCGCGAGGCGTCAATCCAAAAAACGCATTTTCAAGGCCGTTCGAGGTTTTCGCGGTCCCCGCAGTAAGAACTGGCGATTAGTAAAAGAGTCGTTTCTCCGCGCCGGGGCCACTGCGACCAAGGACCGAAAACGGCGCAAACGTGATTTCCGTTCTCTCTGGATTATCCGTGTTTCAGCAGCCTGCACACAACGGGATATCCGGTACAGCCGCTTCATCTATGGCATGAAACTTGCCCAGGTCAGCATCAACCGCAAAATGCTCTCCGAAATGGCAATCCACGACCCGGAAGGGTTTGATCAGGTAGTGGCTGTAGCCCGTAAAGCAATTGAAGCCGCCGCGTAAGGCAGGAAAAGCAAATATCGATTAGTTGTCACGGAACCAAATAACAAAACACCGAAAAAATGGGTTTAGGCAGCGTTTTTGGGCGACCATGCAGGGTCGCCCCTACTTTATGCAACATAACGCAGCGATAAGTGAGAGCTAATGTCTGATATACTCGAACAGTTTAAGGCAATCGGTGAGAAGGCGTTGGCGGACCTGAAGCAGGTGAGCGATTCGGCGGGGCTGGAGAAGTTTCGTCTCAGGTATCTTTCGCGTAAGGGTGAAGTAACATCGTTATTAGGTCAGTTGGGGTCGCTTCCCAAAGAGATCAAGCCGCAGGCGGGCAAGCTGGCCAACCAGGTCAAAAACAAAGTCAAAAAAGCATTCGATGAACTGCAAACAGGCCTGAAAAAACAAGACATCGAAAAGGCTGACAAGCCCCTGTTCGATGTAACGCTGCCGGGTGAGCCGACGCAATTGGGCAGCAGCCATGTGATCACGCAGACGACAAATGAACTATTGGAAATCTTCGGGCGGATGGGATTTGACATTAGCTACGGCCCTGAGGTCGAAGATGAGTTTCATAATTTTGTGGCGCTGAATATCGATGAGTCGCACCCTGCCCGCGACCCGCTCGATAATTTCTATATTGACGATCAGACCCTGTTGCGGTCGCAGACCTCGACGATTCAGATACGGGTAATGGAAAAACAAAAACCACCTATTCGGATTGTCGCGCCTGGTCGAGTCTTTCGGCCGGACAGTGTCGATGCCACCCACATGTACATGTTCCACCAGATCGAAGCTCTTGTGGTCGATGAGGACGTAAGTATGATCGATCTGAAAACAACCATCGACCAGTTCATACACGCCTTTTATGGCCCCGACACAAAGTGGCGATTCCGCCCGAGCTTTTTCCCGTTCACCGAACCGTCAGGCGAAGTCGATCTGCTGCTGCACGACAAGAAGGGTAACGAAAACTGGGTCGAGATGGGCGGTTGTGGGATGGTCGATCCGAACGTGTTCGAGATTGTCGGGATTGATCCGGAAAAATATACCGGCTGGGCCTTCGGGTTCGGCATCGAACGGCTCGCAATGCGCAAATACGGTATTACCGACATCCGGCTGTTCACCGAAAACGATCTTCGGTTCCTGAAGCAGTTTTGATTTTATCGGGAATGAGCATTTTCTCGCTTGGCAAGGATGAGCAGTTGTTTGGCCTGTTGGATGGCGGCAGAACGAGCTTCGACCTGTTCGAGAGTATCCGACGGCAACGTCTGAGCCTCTAAAAGTTGCTCTTGCATGTCGGCAACTGTAACATCATCGGCTGTCAAAGCTTTATGAGTCAGAATAGACACTTCATTATCGCAGATGTGTCCGAACCCGCCTTCGATATAATATGTGCGCAGATGATTTTCGCTATCCCGCAGCCGCAAAAGCCCAACGCCCAGATTACACAGCATCGGCGCATGGCCGGGTAATATACCCATCAGTCCATCATGGACAGGCAGAACCACCTCAAAGGCCCGTACATCCGCAACTCCGGCAATTGGGGTCAGGATTTGGCAGTGAATTTTAGATGTTTTACCGGACATTATAAAACCTGTACCGCAGGCGTTTCGCCTGCAACTAAATCAAGTAGGGTGCGATGTATCGCACCATTTGTTTTATTATTTTTCCTTCTGTCTTCTTTTTTCTTCTTCGCGTCTCTTTGCTATCTTCTGTTCAATTCTGGATTCTGGATTCTGTCTCGCTTTAAGCGACTCCTCTATCTATTTTTTCTGCTTTCTTAGCGGCGTCCTCAACAGATCCGACATACAAAAAAGCTTGTTCGGGCAGATGGTCCCATTTGCCGTCGCATATCTCCTCGAAACTACGGACAGTATCTTCAAGACTGGTATAGGTTCCGGGTATTCCGGTGAAAGCCTCGGCAACAAGAAACGGCTGTGAGAAAAATCGTTCGATCTTGCGGGCACGAGAGACAATATTTTTGTCTTCCTCGCTAAGTTCATCTACGCCAAGAATAGCGATAATGTCCTGCAGATCGCGGTATCGCTGAAGAAAAACCTGTACGCGACGAGCTACCCCGTAATGTTTCTCGCCGAGGACGTGAGGGTCGAGGATACGACTGGTCGATCCCAATGGGTCAACGGCAGGATAGATTCCCTTTTCGGCAATAGATCGCTGAAGATTAACAGTAGAGTCCAAATGCGTAAAAGTAATAGCCGGTGCGGGATCGGTATAATCGTCGGCAGGCACATAGACAGCCTGGATGGAAGTAACAGCCCCCTTGTCGGAAGATGCGATTCGCTCCTGAAGGTTGCCCATCTCGGTACCAAGAGTGGGCTGGTAACCGACGGCAGACGGCATACGGCCAAGCAGTGCCGAAACCTCTGAGCCTGCCTGCGAAAAACGAAAAATATTATCGATAAACAACAGAGTATCGGCACCGGTCTGGTCACGGAAATATTCCGCCATAGTCAAAGCTGTCAGCGCAACCCGTAGCCGGGCACCGGGCGGCTCGTTCATCTGGCCGAAGACCATAACAGTCTGATCGAGAACACTTTTACCGGTATCACCGATTTTGGCCTCCTGCATCTCAAGCCAGACGTCATTGCCTTCGCGGGTCCTCTCACCCACACCGGCAAAACATGAGAAGCCCTCGTGGAAACGTGCAAGGCGGGCAATCAGTTCCTGGATAATGACGGTTTTGCCCACGCCGGCACCGCCGAACAGACCACATTTACCTCCTCGGACCAATGGGCAAAGTAAATCGATGACTTTTATGCCGGTCTCGAACATTTCCGTTTTCGGTGAGAGATTAACGAATTCCGGTGGCTCCTGATGAATAGGACGCGTTTCGCTGGTATTGACAGGGCCGCGTTTATCAATCGGTTCGCCGAGCAGGTTGAAGACACGGCCGAGCGTTTCATTACCAACCGGAACCATCACAGGATTGCCGGTGTCAATTACCTCCATACCGCGAACCAGCCCATCGGTAGAGCCAAGCGCCACCGCCCGAACCCTACCGCCGCCCAAATGCTGCTGAACCTCGCCAACCAGATCGATTTTTATCCCATTGTTCTCGGTCTGTATCTTCAGAGCATTATAAATGGAGGGGATATTTTCTTCCTCGAACTCGGCGTCAAAAGTACTGCCGATAACCTGAAAAACTTTACCTGTATTCATTCCGCGCTCCGTTTAATAGTATATGGGTATAAGAGTGTAAGAGTGTAAGAGGGTAAGATTAACCATGTTTTGCCTTTTTGTTCTTCAGGTATTTAATGAAATTTAACGTCTTCTTACGTAGCGTTTCAACTTCGTTAAGCAAAATAGTTACATCAGAAGCATAACCTAAATTTTTTGATATAATAATTTGTGTTTCCAATTCTGATAAGGACCCCAATGAAATATGTACAAATCGTATGTATTCGGCTATGGAATCGCGAGCAGCACCCTCTGCGATATTACTTGGATAGGAAACCGCTGCTCTTTGCATTTGTGATGCTAATCCATAATTTTCCACCTTAGGAAAATCTTGAGTTAATTGGTATATCTTAGTTACAAGATTAACCCCCATTTTCCAGATGTCCAGGTCTTTATGAGTCATAACACACTCTTACTTTCTTACACCCATATACCCATACACCCATACACCCTTTTTTACTTTACCGCCTCGACGCCGCCAATAATATCGAGCATCGCACTTGTAATATTTGTCTGACGAACACGATTAAACTGTTGCGAAAGCCCCCTGATCATCTGCTCGGCATTATCGGTAGCGGCTTTCATAGCCCTCATTCGTGCTATTTGTTCACTGACAGCCGCGTCATTAAAACACTGGAACAACTGAGTCTGAATAGCAATCGGGAGCAACTCGTCCAGTATTTCCTCGGCGTTGGGAGCGAACAGATAATCTTCACTGGTAATCCGATGGGCTTTTCGTTCGCGTCGGTGTTCAACCGACGTAAAGGGCAGAATTTCTTTTACCTTCGGATAAAAACCTGCTGCCGATTCGAAGAATGTATATACGACATTCAGCGAATCGATCTCTTTTTTCGCGTATAAGTCGATAAATTCATCGGTTAGTTTTTTCATATCGGCAAAGGACGTTTTTTCGTCGAATCGGCGGTAGCCGACAGCAATCTTATTGCCGCGGAATCGCAACAGGCCGACACCTTTTCTGCCGGACACACGTAACTCGACGATTCGTTTTCTTTTTTCAAGTCGTCCGATCAGCTCACCTGTCAGGCGTATTATATTACCGTTGTATCCGCCGCACAGACCGCGGTTACTGGTCAGTACCAATACGACATCGCGACGAGATTGTCGATTCCGCTGTAGCAGAGGATGGCCTGCCTTGATACCACTGCCCGCCAGAGCCGCGACCAACTCCGTAATGCTTTCGGTATAGGGTTTGCCCGCCATTGCCTTGTCCATAGATTTCCTGAACCGTGCTGTGGAAATCATTTCCATGGTACGGGTAATCTTGCGGATATTGGCGACCGACTTGCGGCGATTGATTAACTTTCGTACGCTGGCCATTATTCCTCTTGTGTCAATACTATAACTATTCAGCCGTGTACAATAATCTTGTAGTGTGGCATCAAAGTCCACCACAGGCGGATAAAAAGCATGAACAATTACCAATTAAAAATGAAAAAGAAAAAAACCCTCTTTCGGTTGTTTATTTTACATTTTACATTGTTTCAGTTCTCTTAAACTCTCTGATAGCCGCGGTAAGTCGGCTCTTAAACTCGTCGCTCATTTCTCCACGGCTGCGCAGCTCTGTCAACAGTTCACTGTTATTCGCTTTAAGGTATTCGTGCATCTGTTTTTCAAATGCGGCTATGTGATGTACATCGATATCGTCGAGTAAACCACTAATGCCGACAAAGAGACTAACCACCTGATCGAACACATCCATCGGTTGATATTGCGGCTGTTTGAGAATTTCCACCATACGACGGCCGCGGTCCAACTGTGCCTGGGTGGCCTTGTCGAGATCTGTGCCGAGTTGTGAAAACGCTTCCAGTTCACGGAACGAGGCCAGGTCCAACCGAAGCATCCCGGCTATGTCTTTCATTGCCTTGACCTGTGCCTTGCCGCCTACTCGGCTGACACTGATCCCAACGTCTATCGCAGGCCGCACCCCGGCAAAAAACAGATCGGGCCGTAAATATATCTGTCCGTCGGTAATCGAGATAACATTAGTGGGGATATAGGCTGAGACCTCCCCTTCGAGTGTTTCGATAATCGGCAGTGCGGTCAGCGAACCGCCGCCCATATCGTCGCTCAGTTTGACTGCCCGTTCCAGAAGACGACTGTGCAGGTAGAACACATCGCCTGGGTACGCCTCACGACCCGGCGGCCGACGTAACAGTAGCGACACCTGCCGATACGCCTGAGCTTGTTTTGTCAGATCGTCATATACGCAAAGTGTATCGCGATTCTCTTCGTACATAAAATATTCAGCGAGGGTAACACCGGCATAAGGCGCAATATATTGCATTGGCGCCGGGTCGGCAGCGGACGCGTTCACCACAATCGTATAATCCATTGCGCCATGCTCTCGTAATATTTCTACGACACGGGCCACGGTCGATTCTTTTTGGCCGATGGCAACATAGACACAGACGACGTCTTTGTTCTTTTGGTTGATAATGGCGTCAATTGCGAGGGCGGTTTTTCCGGTTTTGCGGTCGCCGATAATCAGTTCTCGCTGACCACGACCGATAGGTATCATCGAATCGATTGCTTTGATCCCGGTTTGCAGTGGTTCGACAACTGGTTGCCGTTCGGCGATACCAGGCGCTATCATTTCAAGTGGTTTGCGCAGTTTAGTGGTAATTTCCGCTCCGCCGTCTAATGGCAAACCAAGTGGGTCGACTACTCGGCCGAGCATTTCCCTGCCAACCGGTATTGAGAGCAACTCGCCCATGCCGCGAACATCGTCACCTTCTTTGATACCGAGGTAGTCGCCATAGACTACTGCCCCGATCGAATCTCCTTCGAGGTTGAAAACCTGGCCGTACTCTCCGTTCTCGAACTGCAGCAGTTCGCCGGCCATGGCGTTATTCAGGCCGTATATTCGAGCGATTCCGTCACCGATCTCCAATACACGTCCGACGTCAGAGACATCGAGCTCACTCTGAAACTGAGCGATCTCCTGTTTGATAACACTGGTTATTTCTTCGACTTTGAACTTCATTTTCTGTCTCAGTCTCGTAGGATGGGGTCTTACCCAACGCGGTTTTCTGATAATGTTTGGGAACGTAATTTTTTTGTCAATTGTTGTAAGCTACCTTTGACGGAGGCGTCCATAATCGTATCTTCGATATTCAGAAACATCCCGCCTATAATCGAGGGATCGACTTGGTATTGAAGAGTAACATTTTTCCGCAGCGCCCGGCCAACCTGTTCAGTCAAACGGTCTTTCTCCGCCTCTGACAACTTAATAGCCGTGGTGAGTACGCCTTTTATTCGGCCGGATTGTTTGTCTTCTAATTGGCCGAAACAGTCTTTGATTTTGGTCAGCAGGTTCAGGCGGTCTTTGGCGGCGACAACCTTGAGAAAGTCCAGCATTAACTGGCTGAACTGGTTCTCGAATATGCGCATCAGGGCAGCAGACTTCTGTTTGCGGGTCAGAGCGGGGCTTTCGAGAAATGAACGAAAGTCCGGGATATCTTCGATAAATCGGGCTAATTGTTCCAATTCCGCACGTAAAGTCTGCATCTGCCGCCGTTCGTCGGCAAGCTCGAATATTGCCTCGGCATATATCATAGCGATTGAATCAGACTTGTCCGCAGCCAATAAGACTCCTTTTTCTCGGTTGGTTTTATTCTTTTTTCGTTGCGTCCTGAAGTTTGTTTAAGGACTCCTGCAACAATTCGCGGTGATCTTCAGGCGTGAGAGTCTTGCCAATAATACCGGCGGCCATCTCAGTAGCCAGTTCCGTGGTCTGCTCATAAAGCTCCTTGAGCGCCTGATCCTTAGCGGCGCTGATGTCGCGCTCGGCTTTGGTACTAATGAGTTGAGCCTCTTGCTGCGCCTTGTCCCTGAGCTGCTCGGCTAAACGCAAAGCCTCATCACGACCATTTTCAATAATCGACTTAGACTCCTGCTGTGCCCGGGCTAACTGCGCCTTGTACTCGGCCAAAGCCTCATCGGCTTCATCGCGAGCCTTTTGAGCCTCTTCAATCGAGCTACGAATGTTTTCCTCACGCTTTTGCAAACCGGTCAGAATCGGTCCCCATGCCCATTTGCCAAGGAACACCAGCAAAACAACAAAAACGGCAATAGTAAAAACGGCTGTGCCAAGACCACCTGAAAAAATGTCCGGACCACTACCGTGTTCGTCAGAAGTATCGCTATGAGAATCCGCGGCCCATACCATCCCCGCAGTTATAAACATAAAACACAACAACAAGATAAAACCCTGCCGTAACATGGTTTTCTCCTATGACTATCCGAGTTTGTTCACCGCCAACAAACAAACCACGATGGCAAAGAATGTGAAACCTTCGATCAGAGCCGCGGAGATAATCATACTCGTAAAAATACGTCCGCCAGCCTCAGGCTGGCGAGCAATACTCTCGACGGCAGTACTGGCGATATGACCAATGCCCTTAGCGGCACCGAAAACAATCAAGGCTGTGCTAAGCGAAGCGCCCAGGATGGCCAAACCCTGATCGCCAAAAATCTGAAGTCCCTCTGCCAACATATTACAATCAAACATTTTTTGACCTCCAAGTCATATATATTATGTGTTGTTAATTCCTTATAACTTCTATCTCATATTCTAATGTTCCGGATGTACGGCGGCGCCGATGAACATCGTTGTCAAATACGTAAAAATATAAGCCTGCAAAAAAGCGACAAAAAGCTCCAGCAAACTAATAGCCACACAGCCCAAAATAGTAACGCCGCCAATAGTGTAACTGCGGGCCATGAACGCCAGTCCCAACAAAGCACCCAATACCGTATGGCCGGCGAGCATATTAGCGAAAAGACGTATGGCCAGGGCAAACGGCTTGACCAACGAGCCGATGATTTCCAAAACGTACATAACAGGCATCAAAGGCCAGGGCACATGAGGAATGAAATTCCTGATATACCCCCAAGCCCCCTGCCGGCGGATACCGGAAATATGTATCATCATAAAAGCAATAACGGCCAAGGCGCCCGTTACCCAGATATTCGCTGTCGCGGCACCGCCTAAATGCTCAAGCCTGCATCCGGAAATCAGATAAAAAATACCGTCAGTAGGAATCATACCCAATAAATTGCAAAACAATATAAAAAAGAAGGTGGTCCAAAGAAATTTAATGAACCGGTCTGTATTATCTCCCAAAACCGGCCGGGCCACTTCCTCACGGATAAATACGCATATCGCCTCGAAAAAATTGGACAACCCACAGGGAACCATCGACCACCGACGCGCCGCCAACGGCAATATAACCAACATCAGAATCGCCGCGACCAAAACCATCAGCATGTGATTGCTGAATTCGACTGTGGTGCCGGGTATGATAAACAACGAATGCTGTACCACATGGTCAAGCGGGCTTTTAGAAGCAAGAATATACAAGTTAATTTTTATCCTTTACGCTCTTTACAGATTTCTTTCTTTCGGCCCTTCGGGCCTAATAAGGAAAAGATTAAACGGTGCGATACATCGCACCCTACTTAGCTATTTTAACTTTTTGAGCTTCACCAGATACGACCTGTATTCAAAGTTCGTCAGCCACTTTGTAGGGACCTTCACTTTCGGAAGGTTCGCTATAGCAGCCTTTATCTTGTCCTGCCCGGCACCGGCTTTTCGCATCTGTTTCACCTTGTCTGCCGCTATGCTGAATTCATAAAGCTCCATAATTGCCTCGGTCTGCACCTCAAGTTCCTTCGCCAAATCTTCAGGCGAGATCACCATCGGGAAAGCAGGCTTGAACCCTTTCGGGATGGTGATTCCAAGAGCCAGTTTGTACGCCTCACGCGCAATGGGAAGATTCGCGGGAGAGAGAACTTTTTTGTAACCCCGGTAACCGCGGGTCCTTTCGATAGCTCGGAAGACCTTTTCGACCCTTGCCACGTTTTCCGCCCCGAAGGCGCCGGCAATAAATTCTCGCAGGGCGGCTCTTGGGTCTGCTTTCGGGTTGCGCATCAGTTTGCCCGCGACATAGAGGTTTTGCATGTTAAGCCCATGACAATTCGAGTCTATGGAATACCACTCGATCAGCTTATGCGCCTCGGACGGAAGCTTCCTGAATGCGCTGCCAAGTGCGCTGGTACGCACGTGCTGGGAGGGATTGGTTTCCATGTCCGCGAGATACCAGGCCCAGACACCGACTTTCCGGCCGGCTTTGGCGATTGCCTTTGCTTCGTCCTGGTTGAATTTTCCTCCCTCACCGTCCATGGAGAGCATCACATCGGCAGGCAGAATCCCGGAATCAAGAATCGTATGTACATTTTTATAGCCGCGCCACTTGCTGTATATACGGTCGTTCAGAAACCACAGGCTGAAGGTGGACTGGATATTCGGGTTTTTCTTCCTGAATCTCCGGACGATCTCATTGTGAAATTTTTGCGCGGTCTCAATAGTACACGCCGGCCCCCTACACCCGCCCGGATCGGCCCAGTGGGTTACGATGTGATCAAAATGGGGGGCATGCTCAGCCTGATGATCCCAGTAAAGCCTGACAATCTCCATGTCGGCCGGATTGTCCGGTTCAAGTGAAAAAGCTGGAGGGACAGTGTTATTCCGATAGTCGAACGCGGCGTTTCCCCAGACGAACAGCGTAGTACGAATCCCGACACTGCGGGCGTAGTCGGCGACAGCGTCCACTTTCTTCGGCCAGTCCTTTGGATCGACCTTTTTCGGCCAACTGCCCCAGTTTTCCGGAGGTAGGCGCCAGCCTGCGTTAGAGTATCTTGACCAGAGATCGGAAAGCTGTAACGAGTTGAAGCCGAACGCCTTGAGCATATCCACATAAGTCCGAAGCCTGGCGATGTCCCAATTCCCAACCGAATACTTCTTATATATGGTATCGGTTATATAAGGTATCCATGACCTCTGGGTCGGGTGCGGATCGCCCCATATCACCTCGCGGATTTTGATGAATGATTTATCCGTCTGTTGTTGCGGTTCGGCCGCACGGCCGCCGGCAGTCAAAACAGCCAACACCAACAGGGCTGATACCGCCAAAGATGTTCTTTGTTTTCTCGACATTTTTTGGTCTCCTTGACAAGCAGGTAATTGTTTGCGTTTTTTATCCGCCTGTGGCGGACTTTCTTTCGCCCTTTCGGCTGCGCTCAGGACAGGCTCTTTCAGGGCTTAAATAATTGTTGTCGCAACTTTTCCGGGGGTTTACGCCACCCGGCTATGCGATCTTTCGGCCCTTCGGGCCTAATAAAAGAGAAGAATCCCCCGATTTTACATCGGGGGCTAATAAGAACCCGTGAACGGTTACGGTGTTTTTGAGTTTGTTTCGTTCGAGGGATAAAATATTTTGATAATCCTCGCTACGGTTATGGTCTCCCAAACCAACAGTGCCAGATAAAAGCCAAGTAACCATAGTACAAAAGTTATTTTCTGTTGTGGCTCAATGGCCAATTCGTAAGCCGCCAGGCCCGCGAATAAAGTTAATAACAGCCGTATAGTCGTTCCGGCCAAGCAGGCATGGCCAAGCCAGTCCCGATAGGTCCGCGTCGCCACAGTAAGCGGGATAAGACTGAAGACAGTCATAATCAGGCAAATCAAACCAGCGGAAATAACAGGGATGACGGCCTGTCGAGGATCGGTACTCCAAAGCAACGTCAGGGCAATACCCGGCAGCATAACTGCCGAAACTGTTAAAACCGCCTGAATGGATAATCTCAATAATCCTGTTTGTGTGGGTGAAGTCAAAAGTTTTTTATATACCCATCGGGTA
>Ga0255394_10040_pt1 | contig 18421 bp, 20 predicted proteins | sample ANMaggSeSYBR01D3_FD_182112 | JGI IMG/M metagenome (GOLD analysis project Ga0255394, IMG submission 182112) | Sediment cell enrichment communities from methane seep in Santa Monica Basin, California, United Staets - ANME aggregate JGI... | ecosystem: Environmental > Aquatic > Marine > Cold seeps >...
CTGAAAGCATCATATCTCTTGAAAATGTATATGCTAACAAGAAGAATCCGACACAGACCACTGCATACAGCACTCTACCGAACACTCTCATTCGTGAATTCCTAATCCATTTTCTTGAGCGAATCTCTCGGCTTCTTGGAACCATCTTACTAAATAACGGCTATTAAATACTAATGTTGAGTCACTTCCATAATAATTATATGAGTATCCGTTAAGCACTAAATAGTAGTTAAGCAAAATCCAGCCAGATAATTCTTCTGTTCTCATAACTTGCCCATCGCTGTTTAAAATATCGATTGTTAGACCTTCTGTCCCTAAATCAACCCAAACTAAACCTAAATGTCTGCCGTATGTTTCTGTATATCCTAGGTCTGGATCACTTTGAATAAAAATATTTTCTGCATTATTTAATATCAAAGTTGTATAAGCTTTCGCTTCAAGACCCCAATCGTCTACATATGGATAGGTTTCTGGTGTGTCTACGCCTAAGAATCTAACGCGTTCATCATTCAGAAATCCCGGAGTAAACGCGGCTGTGTCCCCATCGTTAATTAGAGAAAGAGTAACAGAATCCATACCACCTAGTGGATCATAAAATTCTCTATCTATATACACAAAAGTAATCTCTGTTGGTATCACAATTGGGTGTGTTCCTAAAACTTCAACATATGTAGGAATATATCCATACCATTGATTAAAAATATAATTTCTAGATCCTTGGATTACATCTATATTACGTATAAAAACTTCCTCATCCATTATGAAATTATTATTACCTAAATTATAAATTGTATCAATGTATGTGCCATTCATGAAACATAATTGAATTGTATCATTACCGTCAAACTTTAAATCATCTGTTATCAAGTCCGTTTTAACTAGTATGTTCCCATTAGCTCCGCTATTACCTATAACATATGTTTCACCAGGCAAAAGGTCAACATCTGGAAAAGCAATATGATATGTTTCTGTATATGAACCATTTGAATATATCGCAAGGAAATATTCAGATAAATCAACACTTGAAGCCGTTGGATTAAATATTTCAATAGCTTGATCTAACGTATCATTTCCACCATCAACATATTTGGAAATAATCAAACTAGTCGCATTATCAGTAAAAGTATTTTTATAAAGATTGACAGTAATAGTTCCTTCTTCATAATAATCTCCAGTTACTTGCCCTTCATAGCTAGCATAACTATCTTCTGGAAACTCATCATTTACTATATATTCAAATACATGAATGATATTGTCAGTGTTTAAAATTGATATTATTTCTTCCTTCATTTTTCCTGATAAATCTGGTAATTTAGTTTGATTATAGCCTAGATAAACAATTACGGTATATCTACTTGACACTAAATCTCCGGCTTCAAAATTATCTCCATACCCACTAAATGTTTGATCAGGAATAGTGTTATCTGTTACAATCTCGATAACAAAATTAATGCCTTGACCAAATAAAGCTGTAATAAATTCATTTTGATTCATCCCCGTTAAGTCAGGTAAAATTAATTTTGGAGTTGCTATTATAATAATTATTTGATGATTAGCATCGATAGTGGTTCCAATTTGATCTTCTCCACCATAAGTAATGAATGAATTTTCTGTAATATCTGGATTCGTTTCATACTCGAAAATATAATTTAATCCTAAACCATCAAATAAAGTTTCAATTTCTGTTTTTGTGCTTCCTGATAAATCAGTTAAATCGTACGTAAAGATTGTTGTCTCTGTTGTTGTCTCTGTTGTTGTTTCTGTTGTTGTCTCTGTTGTTGCCTCCGTTGTTGTTACCGTTGTTGTTTCTGTTGTTGTTTCTGTTGTTGTTCCTGTTGTTGTTTCTGTTGTTGTTTCTTCGCCACAGGCGACAACAAACATTAAAACAACTACACTAATTATAAATAATAAAGCTTTTTTAAACATAAAATAATTCCTTTCTCATGTAAACACCAAATTCTTTAGTAATGAAACGACAAAAGCGTGCTATTTTAACTGTCTTTTGTCGTTTTTTGTGAAAAAAAAAGGAGAGCCTCGTTAGGTCGCCTAATATTTTTTACATTAATAGCAATATGCTTGTGGTAGATGCAGAGAATGTTCCAAGTATCCCATCAAGAATATCTGTTTGTGTATAAAGCACATAAACTATTCCACCAATTACAGCAATCACTAAAAATAATTTAATAAATTTTTTAATAAATACTATTACACCAACTAGCGTGAAAATACCTACAACTAAAAACGCTACAGCTTGTAGCCAAACAGGCAATCCTGTCAATAAATCCATAACTTGTGTAATATAAGGTTCAACAAAATCTGATATAGTATCCGTAATTGCATTTGTTCTTGTGAAGATATTAAATAACATAATAATCCCCCTTATAATTTTTTATTTTATATTATTATAGCATAATAATAAAATATGTGACAAATATTTCTAAGTAATTATATCATATTTTGAACTATTTTTACATTATTTTTCGATTTTCAATCGCTTTTGCTAAAGTTAAATCATCAGCATATTCTAAATTTAATCCGACTGGAACCCCATAACCAATTCGAGTGACAATAACGTCAACATCTTTGAGTACTCTACTGATGTATAACGCTGTGGTTTCACCCTCTTGGGTTGATGATGTAGCAATAATGATTTCTTTTACATTGTTATCCGTTATTCTAGGCCATAGTGTTGATAAGTTGATGTCATCTGGTCCATATCCATCCATAGGCGATATTACGCCATTTAAAACATGGTAATACCCTTTGAATTCTCCGGACTTTTCAATCGTGAAAACATCTTTTGGTGATTCGACTATCATTAATATTGCTTTGTTTCTGTTTTCGTTTGCGCATATCTGACAAATTTCCTGATCCGTTAGGTGTCCACATCTTGGACAATGATGAATTAGTTTTTTTATATTTAGCACTGCATTGCCAAAATTATCCGTATCATCTACGGATAAATTATTGATTGTATATAAAGCGTATCTTTCAGCTGTTTTTCTTCCTATACCTGGGTATTTCATAAATTCAGTTATCAGTTCTTCTAAAGCTTTTGGTAATACCATTAAAACATCCCCGGAATATTCATTCCTTGCGTTATTGAACCTAATGTTTCTTGAAGTTCTTTATCCACTTTATTAAATGCATCATTTATTGCTGCTACAATTAAATCTTGTAGCATTTCTACATCACTCATGTCTATTTCTGAATTCTTAATTTCAACAGATTCAACTTTTTTTGTGCCTTTAACAGCCACCTTAACCACCGAGCCTCCTGCTTGACCATAAAATGTTGATGCATTAATTTCTGCTTGTACTTTCTTTATGTCTTCCTGCATCTTTTTAATTTGTTTTAGCATTTGTGGATTAATCATAACTATTCCCCCTAATTTTTAACCTTCACAATGTCACCGAACAGATCAATTGCATCAGTAACAATTTTTGATTTAATATCAGTCTCTTCTGATTCCTCTTCTATGGAAACGTCTTTTAAAGTCTCACATTTGATTTTTGATAATTTGATTACTCTTTTCCCTTGTTTCCATAAAGCTGTGAATTCCTCAACAATTTGTTTAAACACATCATCAGGTAAGGCTATATAGTCTATATCTCTTTTGTAATTATTTCTCAATATATCCAAAGCAATTTTTTTATTACTTGGGGTCATTAACTTATTACATATTGATGCGCTTGGAAAAGTTACTATTATGTTTGAAATTGAACTTGCAACTATTTTACCAGTTTCTAATATTTGAGCAATATGTTTTTCTTCATCATTGTTAGCTTGTCTTCTCAATCTATCCCAAGTGTTAATTAGAGTATTTTTATCATCTCTATTTCCGTTATTCAATACTTGTTCAACAAATTCTATTGAATAAGTGTTGTTTAAATCATCGCAGAGTTTTTCTTCGATTATTTTAATTTCATCTGGAACTCTTTCAATAGGAAGTTCAGTAATAATTTCTTCATCAACCTCTATATCTTCAAGAAGATCTTTTGCTTCCTCAACAATAGGCTTGGTTTCTTCTTTAATGGTAGGTCTGATTTCTTCCTTGATGATAGGTTTAACTTCTTCCTTGATGATAGTTTTGGCTTCCTCCTTGATGATAGGTTTAGCTTCTTCATTGATTATCTCTTGAATTATTTCTTTAGATTCTCGCTCTCTTAGGTTATTAATTTCATCTTTTATTTTTTCGATTTCTAATAATCTATTCTCTAAGTCATCAATAATCGAAATGATTCTAGCTTCTCCACCAACTTCATTATCAGTAATTTTAATAAAGGCTAATTCCAAATATATCTTTGGATTGGTACTCCATTTAATTTCGTTATATACTTTGTTTAAAATATCCAATATATAAAATGTTCTTTTGTTTCCAATCATTTTTGATAGTTGAATAAACTTCTCATTTTGATACAAAAGATTACTTTCATCTAGTTTTCTTAAATTCTTCATCATTAAGATGTCTCTGTAAAACTCTATTAAATTTAAGGCTATCTTTCGGACTTCTTTTCCTTCGATTATTAAGTTATTTAAAATCTCAATAGTTTTAGTGGAATCCCCCTCTATTAAGGCTTTTGCCAATTCTACACGCATATCCAATGACACAGCTCCAGATATCTGATTTACATCATCAGCAGTGATATGTTCAGGGCTATAAGCGTTAGCTTGATCCAACATACTAATAGCATCCCTTAGACCACCTTCAGCATGAATGGCTATTTGGCTAACAGCTTCACTATCGATTATGATTTTTTCTTTTTCTATTATTTCATTTAGCTTGCCTATGATATCTTTTGTGGTAATAGCTTTGAAGTCAAATCTTTGACACCTAGAGTGGATAGTTAATGGAATTTTTTGTGGTTCAGTAGTACATAAAACAAATATTACATGTGCTGGTGGTTCTTCTAATGTTTTTAGTAAAGCATTAAAAGCTCCAGTACTTAGCATATGTACTTCATCAATTATATATACTTTATATTTTACATATCCAGGAAGGTATTTTACTTTGTCTCTAATTTCACGGATTTCATCAACGCCATTATTGCTAGCTGCATCTATTTCAATTATATCACTTATAACACCGCTTTGAATCCCTTTACAGTTTTCACACTCATTACACGGATTCTCTGTTGGTGCGTGAACACAATTAATTGCTTTTGCAAATATTTTTGCGATAGAAGTTTTCCCGGTGCCTCTAGGGCCACTGAATAAATATGCATGAGCTACTTTGTCATTGGCTAATGCATTCTTTAATGTGGTTGTAATATGAACTTGTCCAGCTACTTCATTAAAGTCAATTGGTCTGTATATTCTATATAATGCTTTGTAACTCATTTAAAGGCCTCCTTCTATACGCTCTTTGGTTATTGTTTCATCTGGGTTAATTAAGATTTCGCCATTATAACAATCAATTAAAATATAATCGTTAGGTTTTATATGGGCGCTTAAATTTTTACATACTATACCCGGCATTTTAATGGTTCTAGCTATAATACCTGAGTGTTGATGATAATATCCTTCATCCGATATAAATCCCTTTATGTTTGAATTGTTACTTGAATATATAATACTAGGTTTCAAATTTTTTAGAATTAAAATGGTTGGTTCTTGATAGTCGTGTAAATTTTGATTCGTTACACAATTTAATATGGACTTAACTCTATCGGTCGCATCAATTATATCAACTATTCTACCTAACATATATTCGTTTTCTATTTTGTTAAATTGGTCAAGTATTTCTTTTATTGCTATAGTATAAGCCGCACTTGCGGTATGATTAGATTTTATCAATTCTGTTGTTCTATTTGTTACAAGCGGATCATTAACGATATATTGATGAGTTTCGAATATTTCGGAAATTCTTTCTGAATATTTCTTTTTTGAATTAGCTATTTCTTCATCAAGTTTTTTGGTTACTATTTCAATTGATTGCTTAAATATATTCAATTGATTCGTATCACTTTTTAAGTTTTGGAATTCACCATGTTTAGATTCTATAAATCCAACTTTTCCATATGTGATTCCCTTGCTAATAACTTGACCTAAAAATCTCATTTTATATATAATCCCTTACATAAATATTATACCTTATTTCTAATATTTTTTCTAATCAGTTTCGGGTATTTTTTTGTTTTCTTTTAGATATTCAGTAACATATTTCATCGCTCTTTTTTCAACACTATCTTTACGATATTTTTTTTCTAATTTTTCGATATTATGAATTTCATCTTCTCCATTTTCATAGATTAGATATGCTTTCTTTAAATCTTCTTGGAACTTAGGATTGTTTTGTAATTTTCTGTATTCTTCAACTAAAAACCCTTTTCCATCCCTCATCTTTTGACTGATATTCTCAAGGAACTTAGCTTCATAATTTACTTTATATTTCTTCTTTGAAAACTTATCAATTAAAGCATCGCTTCCCCAATAAAAGATTGTGAAAATAAACGGCATAAACCAAAGTGTATATACATCACTTATTGCAGCGTCATTCGCAAAAATCATATACAAAGAATATCCAGCTACTATAACAACTGAAAATAAAAAGATATAAAGATAAAATTTTAATGGTTTTTTTTGTCTTCTCATATTTATCACCTAAAAACATTATACAATATTTTAGGTAAAATATGTTAAAATATTAGTGGTGATGTTAAAATGTTATTCGATACTATAGTCGCAAAAACGACCGCAAATGGAATTAGTGCAGTTAATATCGTTAGAGTTTCTGGCGATGAAACCTTCTCTATTGTAAATAAAATATTTAAAGGCGCTAATTTAGAGAAATCAGAATCACATACTATTAAATATGGCTATATTCATGATGATGGAAAAATCATTGATGAGGTGATGGTCCTTTTGTTTAGGGCTCCCAAGTCATTTACAGCTGAGGATGTTATTGAAATTTCTACTCACGGCGGAAACTTCATAGCCAATGAAGTAACTAAGTTATTAATAAAAAATGGAGCTAGATTAGCCGAAAATGGAGAGTTCACAAAAAGAGCTTATCTTAATGGTAGACTCGACCTAACAGAAGCTGAAAGTGTCATGGATATCGTTAGCGCTAAAACACATAACCAATTAAGTTTAGCAAACAGACAACTAAGAGGAGATATCCATAAACTTGTTGATAACCTGCAAGCAAAAGTGTTAGATATAATAGCTAACATTGAAGTGAATATTGATTACCCTGAATATGATGATGTTGTTGAATTAACTAATGATATCATCAAACCAAAAGTTCAAATTCTGATTGAAGATATATCACATATATTAAAAGAATCAACAACTGGTCAAATAATTAGAGATGGAATAAAAACTGTAATTATTGGTAAACCTAACGTTGGTAAATCAAGCCTGCTAAACTCACTACTAAAAGAAGATAAAGCTATAGTCACAGATATATCAGGTACTACTAGAGATTTAATTGAGGCTGAATTAAATCTAGACGGAATTATTTTAAAATTAATTGATACAGCAGGAATAAGAGAAACCGAAGACATTGTTGAAAAAATTGGAATCGAAAAAACTATAAAAGCTATTGAAAAAGCTAGTCTAGTATTGTTGGTTTTAGATCAATCAAATCACCTTACTGAATTGGATAAAACATTATTAAAACTTACTGATAACAAACCCAGAATTTTAATAGGAAATAAAATTGATTTAGGAAATAAAATTGATATTGATAATGAAAATATAATTAATATTTCAGCCAAAAAAAATCAAGGATTAGAGACCCTCGCTAAAGAAGTTAAAACATTATTTATTGATGAAACAATTATGGCTGAAGACTATACCGTTTTATCAAATACAAGGCACATAGGAAAACTAGAACAAACTAATCAAGCTTTGGAAGATGCTTTAGTAGCTTGCAATAATTTAATGCCAGTAGATTTAGTAGAAATTGACTTACGAAAAGCCTGGTCTTCACTAGGTGAAATAACTGGACAAAGCACTTCTGATGATTTGATTTCAACGTTGTTTACAAAGTTCTGTTTAGGTAAATGATGTTTCATGTGAAACCTTATATATTAAAGGCGCTCATTTAGTGGCGCCTTTTTGTTAATATTCGTCTAAAAAACTTACTTTTTTCGTCTCATCATAATATCCCAGCACAGAATCTAAGTTAATATTTTGGGCTGATCTAAAAATATTAATATCAATATTCTCATAAATCTTTCTTAAGTTATTTACTAAAAGTTTCATTTCTGTCCTTTTTGATTCTTCATTTCTTTCTTGAAATTCACAACCTTTTGACACAAACTTAATGTCATGATACTTAACGAATTTTTCAACCTCAGCTTCTTTTATTAAGTACATTGGTCTTATCAACTCTAGTCCGTCATAATTTTTAGATCTCGCTTTCGGTAACATTGTTTTAAATGTCCCAGCATAAAACATATTAATTAAAGTTGTTTCAATAACGTCATCAAAATGATGTCCCAAAGCTAATTTATTACATCCAAAATCTTTCGCTTGTTGATATAGGAACCCCCTTCTCATTCTAGCGCATAAAAAACAAGGGGATTTGGGATCCAATTTATTTGCTATCTCATATACTTGAGATTCGATAATCTCCGTATGTATTCCTATCTTTTCACAATTAGATATATGATTATCCAAAAACTCTTCTGTGAATCCAGAGTTCATCGTAACATATACAACCTCTATATTGTTGTTGAAATGCAACTTATATTCTTCAAAAAGCGCCGCTAAAAGCAAAGAATCCTTTCCTCCGCTTAATGCAACGCAGATTTTATCGCCTTTTTCAATTAATTTATACTCATCAATAGCCCTTAATAATTTAGCTAATAATGCCCCCCTAAATCTTTTATTTAAAGATTTAGAGACATTTAATGAATACTTTTTATCATTCATATTATCACCCTAATACCATTATACACTAAGTTGTTCAAATCAAAAATAATTTAAAATAATTTAAAATAATTGTTGGTATCTATTGATAATCAACAAATTATATGTTATAATGCGTAATATCTTAAAACTGTATTATAATGGAGGTTGACATATGAGTAATTTTGTTTGGGCATCCAAAAAACCGCTGGATGAGCTGGCTACTTTGTATGAAGCAAATATTACATTGAACAAATCAGCTACAGCATATTTTGAGAATGCCTATATTGTTTTACTGGGGTTAGATAGGGATAAAAAGATGATCGCTATCAAACCTATTACAAAAGAGGAAATAACTTTAGGTTATATTCCGCAAGAACAGCAACACAATATTACAGTAAAATCTAGTTATTCTAGAATCTGTAATAAACTATTCCTTAAAGAAGTATCAAATTTAATTGGTTTGGAATTTCAGGATCATCACCAGGCTTATAAATTTAAAGCTTTTTGGAATAAATCAGAGAATGCATTAGTAATTGATTTAAACAAGAAAGAGGTGTAACGTTATGTTTCTAGCTATGGAAATTGGAACAATAATGATTTTTGTGTGGTTTGGAATAATCCTCTTAGCCGCAGTCATTGAAGCCGGAACTATGGATTTATCCAGCATTTGGTTCTCTGTCGGAGCGTTTTTTTCTTTGATGGTAGCTGTTTTCACAGACAGTATTATAGCGCAATCAATAGTATTCATCGTTGTGTCTATACTGTTATTATTGATATTACGTCCAGTGTTCAAAGAACATATGCGTAAAAATGAGATTAAAACAAACGCTGATAGCCTAGTAGGTAAGATCGCTATATGTTCAAAAGCGATAATTAACGGAGAACGTGGCGAAGTAAAAATTGAAGGTAAAATTTGGACAGCTATATCTAATGAAGATGTGGAAGTTGATGCAAAAGTAACTGTTCTCGCTATTAAAGGCGTCAAATTAGTCGTTAGGAAAAACTAATGTCGGCTAGTTTCTTTAAAAGACTTACTTCTTCAATCGTTGATTTTATTTTAGTGTTTGTGATGGTTTATTTAGCTTTTATTGTTGGCGGAAGACCATTACTTCAAAATAGGGTTGACAATTTTGATGAAATTTATAGTGCTTACACTCAAGTTTTAACAGCATATAACAATGATATGCAAAATCTTCAAACTGAATATGATGCAAATATAGAATTAGCTAATGACGATGAAGCTTTAAAAGCTATCGCCGCAGAAGAATATAATGCTAAATCTGAAATTTTAAATCAACAAAACACTATTGATATCGAACCTTTTAACGAACCTCTAACTCAATATTATATAGAAATTATATATTTCTTCTCAATCGGGGTTATTGTTATAATGACGTTATTAGCTGTATTAACTTCGGGGAAAACTCCGGGTAGACGAATAATGAAAATTAAGTTAAAAGCGGAGATAAACGGAGAATTAACAAATCCTAGTATTCTTCAAGTGTTTTTCCACGATATTATATTAAAGTATTTCTTTATTATCTTAGTTTTCACAATAAGTATGTATTATGGACTTATTTTAATACTTCTCGCTTTATTAGTGGATATTATATTGATCTCATTAACAAGGAAAAAATTTACAATACGTGATTTTTTCTTAAAATTGAGAGTTGTTAAATCAGGTTACGGAAATTAAAAAATTAATTTAAAATATAAAAGGAGGATTTATTATGTTTTTACCATTATTTTTAGCTACAGGTACCCCCGTAGCATTAATAGTCATTATTGCTTTAGTAGTTATTATACTTGTTTATTTAGGTACAAGAATTAAAATTGTTCCACAAGCAACTGAATATATCGTTGAAAGATGGGGCCAATATTATGTTACTTGGTCGGCTGGTTTACATTTCTTATGGCCATTCTTCGATAGAATCAAAAGAACTTATAACGCTAGAGGTAGAGTAACTGATGTTATTACACTTAAAGAACAAGTGTTAGACTTCCCCCCTCAAGCAGTTATTACAAAAGATAATGTTACAATGCAAATTGATACAGTACTTTTCTTACAAATTACTGATGCAAAACAATATGTATACGGAGCTGAAAATCCAGGATTCTTAATCGAACAATTAACAGCTACTACACTTCGTAATATTATCGGTGAATTAGAATTAGACCAAACATTGACTTCAAGAGACTTAATTAACGAAAGAATGAGAATTATCTTAGACGAAGCAACCGACCCTTGGGGGATTAAAATCAACCGTGTTGAACTTAAAAATATTATCCCTCCAAAAGAAATTCGTGAAGCAATGGAAAAACAAATGCGTGCAGAACGTGGACGTAGAGAAGCAATTCTTATTGCTGAAGGTACAAAAGCTGCTGCTATCTTAACTGCCGAAGGTAGTAAGGAAGCTGCTATTAGAGAAGCTGAAGGTAAAAAAGAAGCCGCTATTAGAGAAGCTGAAGGTCGTGCACAAGCAATCTTAAATGTACAATCTGCTACCGCTAAAGGTATTGAATTAATTAAAAACGCTAAAGCTGATCACGCTGTTTTGACACTTGAGGCATATAAAGCGATGGAAAAAATTTCTAACGGACAAGCTACTAAGATTATTATTCCTAGTGAATTACAAGGTATCGTTGGTTTTGCAACAGGATTAGTTGAATCATTAAAAGAACCTAAAAAGTAAAAAATAAAAACAAATAAAAAAGCTGAGAATTCTCAGCTTTTTTTTCTATTCAGTGATTTGAAACTCTTCTAATATAAATACACTAATCGGAACAATGCTTAAGCCCGTTTCCTTTTCTACTGCATATGATACGACAGTGATAGAATCTTCGGTTATTGTAATCATTGGTATTACTGGATATTCATCAATAAACGCATAATTTACTTTAATTCCCGAAGTTCTCCCTCCATAGAACTTAGTAGCTGCTGTATTAGATGTTAAGTAAGTAACACCTAAAGAACTCGAATAATTGTTAAAATGTAAGTCATCTTCTGATTCTTCAATCAAACTAATAGTTCCAATTGTATAATCATTCGATTGAGAAAAATCTACTAATAATCCGTTTTCATATATCGCTCTCGAATATTGATGGTCATGCCCGGCAAGTACCAAATCTACGCCACATTCCTCTAATATAGGCGCTAGATTTACCCTAACCGTTATTGAATCATAAGATAAGCTATAAGGCCCTCTATGAAGCATTACAATTTTCCATTTAGCATCTGAATTATTTAAATCATCTCTGACCCAGTCATTTAATATTTGAACGTTATCTTCATCAAATCCTAAACATTCAGTTGTGCCGTCACAATACATCTCTGTATTAACTACAGTTATATGTGCTTCACCAAAATCAAAGCTATAAGTTTTACCATTATCAAAATTTGTATTTCTCACATCTCCAACCAAGCCATCAAAAGCTCCATAAGTTGGCCCATTATTTGGAAGATTCATATATCCATCAAATTCCATCGAATTAACATTTTCACTACTTACTAATGGTATCTCATGATTCCCAGTAGTTAGAGCCATTGGTACACTATATGAGAATACTGATGAATATTTGAAGAACATATTCCACTGTGATCTTATATCTGTATTATTGATCACGTCTCCCGGAATCATAACTAAATCATATTCTACTTCAGAATACTCAATAACCGATAACATTGCGTGAGCATATGACATATATCCAGTTTCAGCGCTTCCTTGTGGATCAGCTAAATACATAAATGTATGTGAATCATCTGCATCATTATAAGTTGTGAAAGTGTGATATTCACCAGTTTCAGTATTATCCTCATTTACAACACGATATTGATATGTTGTATTAGGAGATAATTCGTCTAATATAATTTCAAACAAGAAAGCTGAATTATCGCCAAATTCACGAATTTTCTTTCCTGCTTTAGCTCTAATATATTGATTATCACCTAATAATGTATATTCTACATAACCATTTGTATCATCTGGCATTTCAAAATTAATACCAATTGAAGTAGACAAATCTTCTGTAACAAACAACCCAATATTATATATGTTTGATAAACTTCCCACATAATCACTCATTGTTTGTGATGTTAGTTGTGTAGTTTCTGTATTTGCAGTTTCTGATGACCTTCCGGCACAAGCCACCAAAGCCATCACTAGCAATAAGCTAAATACAGATATTATTTTTTTCATAAATATCATCCTTTTTAAAATTCGCAGTTTTTTGGAGTTCTTGGAAATGGTGATACATCTCTGATGTTATCGATACCCGTAACATACATAACCATTCTTTCTAATCCCATTCCAAATCCAGCGTGTTTACACCCGCCATATTTTCTTAAATCTTTGTACCACCATAAATCCTCGTCATTAATACCAAATTCTTCAATTCTTTTTTCAAGTAAATCAAGTCTTTCTTCTCTTTGAGAACCCCCAAGTAGCTCACCAGCTCTTGGAACTAAAAGGTCCATCGCAGCCACTGTTTCTTTATCATCATTTAATCTCATATAAAATGCTTTGATATCTTTAGGCCAATCTATTATAAAAACTGGACCATCAAAAAACTTAGTTAAATATTTTTCGTGTTCTGTTGCCAAATCTTTTCCTTGCTCTGGTTTGTTTTCAAATTGATCCGCAACTTTTATTAATATGTCTATCGCCTCTTTATGAGTGGCGATTTTAAATTTGCTTTTTAGTACTTTTTGAAGTTTTTCTATAAGTCCTTTTTCAACGAATTTATTAAAAAAATTAATTTCTGAAGGGCATCTATCAAAAACATCTTGGATAATATATTTTATCATATTTTCGGCTAATTTCATATCATCGCTCAAATCTGCAAAAGCTATTTCAGGTTCAATCATCCAAAACTCAGAAGCGTGTAACTTGGTGTTTGAGTTTTCAGCCCTGAAAGTTGGTCCAAATGTATAAACATCTTTAAATGCTAAAGCATACGCTTCAGCTTGTAGTTGTCCACTTACACTTAGGTTAGCTTTTTTTGTGAAAAAGTCCTTTGTATAATCGATTTTTTCTTGTTTTTCAATATCTAAAGTAGTTACTTGGAACATTTCTCCTGCACCTTCAGCATCTGAAGTTGTAATTATTGGCGCGTGAACATAAATGAAGTTCTCATCTTGAAAAAATTTATGAATTGCGTGAGACACAACAGATCTTACTCTAAATACGGCATTAAATAAGTTAGTACGCACTCTTAAGTGGGCATTTTCTCTTAGAAACTCTCTAGAATGTCTTTTAGGTTGGATTGGATAGTCTTCTTGACTGTCTCCAATCAAACTAATGCTGGTAGCTTTAATTTCAAAAGGTTGTTTTGAGTTTGGAGTTACAACTACTTTCCCTTGTACCTCTATTGATGACCCAGCACGATATTTTGAAACATCTTTATAGTTATCAATTAATTCGTTTTCATATACTATTTGTAAAGTTTCAAAACATGTTCCATCATTTAGGTCAATAAACCCAAATGCTTTTTGATCTCGATTATTTCTTACCCACCCTTTAATTACTACTAATTTGTCTTCAAAATCTTTAGCTACTTCAAGTAGCTTTTTAATTGTTATTTCCATGTGAAATCCCCCTTTAATATTGCTTTCCGTTTATCTTCTTGGTAATGCTCTATAGCATACCTTAATGTTGTTCTTGGTATATCATAATAATTGGTGTAAAGATACTCAGTTAATAAGTCTTGGTCTTTATCGCCTAGATTTCTTAACATCCAACCATTTGCTTTGTGAATTAAGTCATGAGTGTCTTTCAAAAGGATATCGACTATATCTAGAGTTACACTTAATTCATTGTTTCTAATTAGATAATTAGTTGCTACTATACCAATTCTCTTAATCCATAGATTATCAGATTCAGAGAATTCATATAATAATGAGTAATCGTTAATATTATATAAATACATTCCTAATATAGAATAAGCAGATACATCTACTAGATCCCAATTATTAACATATTTTAGATTTTCAAGATAATACTCAACTATTAGTTTTTGGTTTTCCAAATTGGCTTTTTTAATTTTATCTGTTAGGATTATCAAAGCCAATAATCTATATTCGTGAAGCTTAGAAGATATTAATAGGTTTAATTCATTTATTTTAATGGTTTTATAATATTTTCTAGATATTTTTCTTAAAGCAGGCGCTGGTATACCTATATAATAATCAATAACATCTGCTTCATATTGTTTATGATATCTTGATGATTCAATTGGTTTTTTATATTTATGATATTGCTTTAATTCTTCAAACAATTTAATCACCTCTCGTGAATAAAAAAAACGCCCTAAATAAAGGACGAATATATCCGTGGTACCACCTTAGTTCCGCATAACGGCTCTTGAAATCTTTAACGCAGATTTTACGTACAGTTCTACTTAATTTCTTCTGTCTCTCACGGTGTTATTCGGATAGTTTTTGTATAAGGCTTGCACCATCCCTTAATCGCTTTAACAAAAGTGGTATCTTACTTCTCCGCTCTTTGATTTACCTTATTATATCATAATAAGGATTTTTGTAAACCAAGCAAAAAAAAATTCCTGGTTTCCCAGGAAATTTTTATTTAAATAATGTTGAAACCCCTTGATCATCAATAATATTAATTATCCCTTGACCTAATAGGTTAGCGATAGATAATTGTGTGATTTTTGGAGTTTTCTTTTCTTCTGTTAATTCTACTGTATTTGTACATATTAATTCTTCTATTGGAGATTCTTCAATTTTCTTGTTTGCATCACCAGATAATAATGGATGTGTACAACATACAAATATTCTTAAAGCTCCTGCTTTTTTTAACGCAACAGACGCAGCCGATATAGACCCGGCAGTATCAACCATGTCGTCTATAATAATACAATTTTTACTTTTAACTTCACCAATGATACTCATAACTGTAGCAACATTAGGTTTTGGTCTCATTTTATCAATAATAGCAATATTACATTCCAATACATTCGCTAAATTTCTGGCCCGAGTAGCCCCGCCATGATCTGGTGATACTACGCATAAATCTGTTAATTCTTTCTTTTTTATATATTTCGCAATTAATGGTAAAGCTACAAAATTATCAATCGGAATATTAAAGAATCCTTGTATTTGAGCAGCATGTAAATCCATAGATATTACTCTAGCGGCTCCAGCTGTTTGTAATAAATCCGCCACGAGTTTAGCGGATATTGGTTGTCTTGCTTTTGCTTTTCTATCTTGTCTTGAATATCCATAATATGGCATAACTACATTAACTTCTCGTGCTGATGCACGTTTTAAAGCATCAATCATTATTAATAGTTCCATAATACGTTCATTAACCGGAGAATGTGTTGATTGAATAACAAAGACTTTGTGTCCCCTTACCGTTTCTGGTATATCAACATTTATTTCTCCATCAGCAAAATGCTGAACTACACATTCACTAACAGGTATTCCGATATAATCCGCTATATCTTGAGTAATTTTAACGCTTGAACTTAGAGCGAAAATTTTAACTTTAGAGCCATGAAAAACAGCCATTAAATTACCTTTAATTATAATAAATTAAATATTTATTATATCCTTTCTGTTTAGTTTGATTAAAGACATACACATTATACAACAAATGAAAAAAATTAAAAAGCACTAACTTTTTAGTCAGTGCTTATTTCTTCTACTTTTTTTACTAATTCAGGAAGTCCATTATATGTTTCTAAAACGATTTGTTCGATCATAGCTCTTGTTTCGCTGTTTATCGGATGAGCAACATCCTTATAATCTCCATTTGGCATTTTACGACTTGGCATAGCCACAAAAAGACCATTTTTTCCCTCAATGATCCGCAATTCATGTACAACGAAGCAATTATCAATAGTAATGGCAGCTATCCCCACTAAACGATTATCTCCGTCAATCCTTTTTGCGCGCACTTCAGTAATATTCACACTACCACCTCTTTAAGTGATTATATCACGGATAAATTTATCTTTTCAATGGGTTAAACGAAATTTCTATAAAAAACTGTACATATTTGTGAAATATTTACCATTATTTGCCTCTATAAAAGCTAAAGCCTTAGAATCATCATCTTTTATTAGTTTTATAAAAGTTGACCCAGACCCAGTCATAGTTAAGCCTTCTTCACCTAATTCGGCTTTTATATGTTCATATGTTTCTTTTACTTTTTTATTATTGTTTATTGCAATTTCTTGTAATGAATTATGTATATTTTTAATAAATCCTTCAAGGCTATTCTTTTGAATTGCTTTTTTTATTTTCTTCATATCTACATTTTTAAATCCAAATCTATCTCCTAATGTAAATATATCTTGAGTAGATATATATTCGCGAGGATTTACTAGTAACACTTTACATTTTGAGAAGTCAAAGTCAAATTTAGTTACCTTTTCTCCAATGCCTTCAATAAACGCTGGGTGATCAACTAAGCAGTATGGAATGTCAGCACCAAATTTAACACCGAGGTTTTGCATTTCCTCTAATGTTAGATTTAAATTAAACATTTTATTGATACCTCTGATTATCGCAGCGGCGTCTACGGAATTTCCTGCTAACCCAGCACCAAATGGAATTACTTTTTCTATTGTTACAGTAATACCTTTATCAGGAATGTATTTTTTTATCATATATCTAGCTGATTCTATAACTAAATTGTTTTGATTAGATAGAAATAAATCATTTGATTTTATGATTACTAGTCCTGGAGAATCTAATTCTTCAATTTTTATCGTATCATATAAATCTACTTTAGTATTTATCATTTCTAAATCGTGATATCCATCTCTTCTGACTCCTATCACGTTTATAAATAGATTTACTTTAGCGTATGCTTTCTCTATTAACATCAAATCACTTCCCTTAATAATGATATTTTAGCATATTTAGAGTTATTTTTCACTTCTATACCAAATCTATCAATAAAATATCATATGCAGATATTTTTTCTAACGTTGTTAATATAATCATTTTATTATTATAATCTAATTTTTTTATTTTACCGAAACCGGTTTTAGAATATCCATTTTCATAATATGTAATTTCTATTTCTAAGTTGTCTAATAACGCCTCTTGTAATTGTCTGTTTAAAGTTTCAAAATCATCAACACTTAGAATTGGCTTATCTACTTTTCCTAACCGACGCCTCATTTCTTTTAACATTGAGTTAAATCCATTTAAAGCGTCAAAGGCTGCCCACTTAATAATTCCACGATCACGATAAACGTTAAGCATGATGTCCACCTATCATATCGTTTCTCGCTTTTAATGTAGAAGATTTTAACTCAGAAGACGCTCTATTTACGCTGTTTTTACCATATTTTTCTTTAATTTCATCCATAGCAGTAAATACAGCTTGTTCTTTTAGAACTTCGTTAATATCTTCAAATAGATTAATTTGATACCCTTTCTTATCAACAAAATTAGTTACTGCAATTCTGACAACTCGTATTGGAGAGGAATTATCATAAAATTTATCCATAAGTATTAAGCAAGAGTTATGGAATTGGTCAAACTCTATTTCAAGATTATTACAAACCAGAAATATATCAAATAATC
>Ga0255394_10005_pt2 | contig 18235 bp, 15 predicted proteins | sample ANMaggSeSYBR01D3_FD_182112 | JGI IMG/M metagenome (GOLD analysis project Ga0255394, IMG submission 182112) | Sediment cell enrichment communities from methane seep in Santa Monica Basin, California, United Staets - ANME aggregate JGI... | ecosystem: Environmental > Aquatic > Marine > Cold seeps >...
TCAACAGCGCAATGCAAACCAGAGATACCAATATTACCGAACTAAACAGTACACTGCAAGCTAGGGATACCAAGATCAATGAAATCAACAGCGCAATGCAAACCAGAGATACCAATATTACCGAACTAAACAGTACACTGCAAGCTAGGGATACCAAGATCAATGAAATCAACAGCGCAATGCAAACCAGAAATACCAATATTACCGAACTAAACAGTACACTGCAAGCCAGGGATGCACAGATTACTGATATTAATAGCAAATTGCAAGCCAGAGATGGTCAGATAAAAGACTTAGAGACTACTATTCATCAAAATAAAATTTCAATTCAAGAAAAACAGGCTCAAGTTGCACAGCTCCTCTCTTCAAAGAGCTGGAGATGGACATATTTATTACGGTTGATTCATTCGAGTTTTTTCTCCTTGAAGAGTTTAAGACTGACTGCCCCCCTTAAATGGATTCATTCGAAAATACTCCAATCAAAGATATGGAGATTTGTGGTCATTTTATCCAAGAAGAGCCCTCGTGAAATCTGGGCACTCAGTAATATGTATCTCAGATTGTATGGGATTCGAGGCGCATTGGTCCAGATTACTAAAGATATAGACACACAGCAACGATTTGATCGAAAAACCGATGTGCAGGAAATTGCCAACCTTCAAATGAAGAACGTAGAGGATGAGGATGATTGGCAGGTCTATCAAACTCAGTCTCAGAAGATTGCGGAGGCTAAAAAAGAGAATATAACAAAATTTCACCCAAAAGCACTCAAAATAATCTCAGTTGATGAGGCGCATCTAGTCACTCATGCTAAATCTCTCAAATTTCAAGCCGTAGAGAGGCCAAAAGTGTCGATCATTATCCCAGTCTATAACAATGAAAAGTTGACTATTGAGTGCTTGACATCAATTTTGAAAAACACAAAAGGAGTTTCGTATGAAATCATTGTTATTGACGACGGATCAACCGAAAAAATGCAAGAAATTATTTCTCAGATTAGGAACATCACTTACATTAAGAATACAGATAATCTTGGCTTTCTACTTTCCTGCAATCGTGCTGCTGAGAAGGCACAAGGAGAATTCATCCTCTTCTTAAATAATGATGCGCAAGTCATGAAGAATTGGCTGATTCCACTTGTGGAAACCTTTTCAGAGTTTGAGAATGTGGGCGCTGTGGGCTCGAAGGTTCTATATCCGAACGGGCGATTGCAGGAAGCAGGAGCGCTGATAAACAAAGACATCTCTGCAACGATGATCGGGCTTTTTGATGATCCAGAACTCCAGAAATACAACTATGTCCGCGAGGTAGTTTATTGCTCGGGTGTTTGTCTCATATTATCCACAAAGATATTTCGGGAGCATGGTGGATTTGATGTCAGTTATGCACCTGGGTACTATGAGGACGCTGATCTTTGTTTCCGACTTCGCAATAAAGGATTGCGTATTTTTTATAACCCGAAATCAGTAATCGTACATCATCTAAGTGCCACCTCGAACAATATCGATGGAAGCTATAAGCAACAATGCATCATTAGGAATCAGCAAAAATTTTCGGAAAAATGGCAAAAGCAAATTGATGACTTAAACGATATCCGACTTATTGCTTTTTTTCTTCCACAGTACCACACCATTCCGGAAAATGACAGATGGTGGGGTAAAGGATTTACTGAGTGGACTAATGTCACGAAAGCACGACCTAATTTTGAAGGTCATTATCAACCGCGTTTGCCGAGCGATCTTGGGTACTACGACCTTCGAGTTGGGGAAGTAATGGAGCAACAGGCCGAATTAGCAAAGAAATATGGGATACATGGCTTCTGTTATTATTACTATTGGTTTGGTGGAAAGCGCTTGCTCGATATGCCACTTGAACGAATGTTAAAGACAGGTAAGCCGAATATTCCTTTCTGTCTTTGCTGGGCGAACGAGAATTGGACACGTAAATGGGATGGACTTAATGATAAAATTCTAATTGAGCAGCAACACTCGGACGAAGACGACCGTGCTGTCATCATTGACATCATGCGCTATATGCAGCATCCGAACTATATTAGAATCAACGGTAAACCGCTACTATTTGTTTATCGAATAAGTCTCTTTCCGAATATTAAAAGGACGGCAAAGATTTGGCGCGATCTGTGCCGAAAGGAAGGAATCGGTGAGATATATCTTGCAATGGTTGAGTCGTTCGAACATTCCAAGGAAAACGTGGGACTGGAAAATAGCTTCGACGCCTCTGTAGAATTCCCTCCTCATAATATGTCATCTCCTATCAAACCGACAGGTATGCTATTAAACCCTGATTATGCAGGCACAGTCAGTGACTACCGAGAGATCGTCTTGAAGTATTCATTAAAGGAAAAACCTGGTAATGTCTGTTTCCGTACTGTCATGCCTTCTTGGGATAATACAGCAAGGCAACAAGACAATTCCTATATTTTTGCAAATGCATCACCAGGCGCCTACCAGGCATGGCTTGAGACAGCCCTAGATCTTACACATGAACAGAACCTTGGAGATGAGCGTATCGTCTTTATCAATGCATGGAATGAATGGGCGGAAGGTAACTATTTGGAACCAGATAGGCGTTTCGGACACGGATTCCTTGAAGCAACGCGCAATGCAATTGAACGTGCGATACTGAAACGGAAGTGATAAAATGCACTGTTTTTTTCAAATCAGACTACGAGGTTTTTAGGGAAATGACAACTAAAAAAATCCAGGCGCCAGTTTTGGCTGGACATCCTTTCACTCCTAGTGGGAGAGGGGAAGATATACGTTGTTCATTCCGCTCCTTTCAGGCGATTGGGCTCACGTTGTCGATCCGTGACATCTATTCGTATGAAAAGCAAATCGATCCAGACTTTACAAAAGAATTCAACAATCACTTAGTGCAAAAATTGAGTGATATTAATATTTTTTATATCAATGGTGATGAAGTGGAACAAGCTTTAAAGCATATTGAAGCTGATGTACCATCCGATGCTTATAATATCATATGCCCACAGTGGGAATTAAGTATTTATCCAAAAGATTGGGCTGAACAGTTGAATCGTTTTGATGAAATATGGGCACCTTCAACATTTGTTTTTGATTCTATCCAAAAGGCAATTTCTAAGCCTGTATTTCATATGCCTCTTCCAGCGCAAGTGCAGCTTAGTTCGTTTTTGGGGCGAAGATATTTTTCGATTCCAGAAAGTTCATATATATTCTTATTTTTCTTCGATTTGAGATCCTATATAGATAGAAAAAATCCATGTGCTGTTATTAAAGCATTTGAAAAAGTATGCATTGAGCGGCCTGATGAGGATATACGCCTTGTCATTAAAATTAATCCTTTAACCTTGCTCAAGAACAAAGTCCACTGGCTTATTCAGGAAATCAATCAATGTCCATTTAGAGACAGAATAATTATTATAGATAAACTATTCTCAGATAATGAGGTAAAAAATCTTGTCAGGTGTTGTGACTGTTTTGTATCGTTGCACCGTTCGGAGGGTTATGGTAGAGGTATGGCAGAAGCTATGCTCCTTGGCAAGCCAGTAATTGCCACTGGGTATTCTGGCAATCTAGACTTTATGAATGAAGAGAATTCCAATTTAGTCCGCTTTAAGCTGATTAATGTCATAGAAGGATCTTATCCACATGCGAAGGGGCAGGTATGGGCAGAACCAGATGTTGAGAATGCTGTTTACTACTTGTTAAGATTGTTGGACGATCGGGATTATGGACGCAATTTGGGACAAATCGCAAGGAGGTACATAAGAACTAACTTTAGTTATAGGGCAATTGGGTTGAAGTATCTCAACCGCCTTAATGAGATACTTCAAATAAGAGGATTCTTATGAATGGTCTACGGACTACGTTTTCGTAAAACTATTGGTATTTGCATCGAATCGGTGAGTGTATGATCAATATGAATAATGTCAAAAAACTTGGACCATTCACGCATAATAAAGGTCATGGGAATTACTGCTTCGCCATAGGTAACTTCCCCATCTACTGGTAGCAAATTATACGGTTGAAATACAAACTCACCACAGTCGAACCGACAAAGCATTTCATCGATTACTGCTTCTGGTAATTTTGCAAGTTCAATTCCACGATTTTCGATGAAGATGCGTGGGCGTATAGTTATGACCAGTAATCCGTTTGGTGCCAATGACTTGTGAATCGCAATCAGTGCATCTAGATGCGTGCCAGGTCCCAGATGGGTAAAAACCGAATACGCATAAACCAGATCATAAATATCATCAAACGGAAGATGTTTTGGACGATAGTCTGATACCCGAAAATTACCAGGAATCTTCTCACACCATTTGAGAATTTCAGCGTCGGGATCGCAGCCAAAAAGTTGGTTCCCAGGCAAATCCTTTATGAAAAGTCTGATTAATCTCCCCCAACCGCATCCAAAATCAAGGATTTTTGCCTCAGACAACGGCTTGGTACCGTGTTGCAAAAAAACGTGCTTGAGCAATTTGTAAAATTCAAGCGATTGGTCGACTAGCGCCAGTCCGGCATTACCACACCAATTCCTTTGTAATTCAGATGGTGGTAGCGGAGGAAGTTCAGCAAGGCCAAATATCATCTTTGCCCAAATATCATCATCCAATTCCGAATATATTGTTTTTTTGATATTTTTCAAGAATTTATCTCCTTTTTTTTATTATTTGTAATTTTATTTATTAATAGTTCAATCTTTCTTCAATATGATCTGGATTGCTTTAGCCACTTTTGGAAAGTAGGCAAATTTCAATATAAATTATCTTTTCTTTCTACTTACAAATACTTCAATAAACTCACCTTCGATTCCTTTTCTTGTATCATAAGTATATAAAATCGTAGTCGTCATTTTTGCAGTTTCATAAATATAATCCACAAAATCATATCCCCAGTCATAGGTTACAAGTGAACCTTCACTACTTACCGGATTCCCATGATACATTGGCTCTTTTAAGTGAACTATCTCACCATTTTTTTCAATTGCTCTTGGTGAACTCTTGAGATCTGGATAATATGGTACTGTAAAAATATGAGTTCCTCCAGGCTTTAATACACGACTTATTTCATTTAATGCAATGTCTGGATTCATTAAATGTTCAAAGACATCTTGAGTCACGAATAGATCAAAAGATTCATCATCAAAAGTTAATACCTCTAAATTTTCACACTGGAATCCATTCTTCATCTGTCCAATAGGAACTTCTGGAAAGTAATGACTTGAAGAATAATGAGTACAATTTACAATTAAAAACTCTGAGGCAGCTCCAAACGGGGAGGATTCATGAATCTTCATATTTTTATAATCTGGAAAGTATAATTTAATATATTTTATTATAGCTCTATATCTTGGTATTGAATTGCATATTACACAAAAATAGTTATCTCGAAGCCAATCATTCTTTGCATAAAAAATTGTTTTTTTTTCGCAAATCGGGCAATCTCCGAATTTAATTTTTTTTGCTTCAATTAGGCTTAACATAAAATCTTTAGCTCGATTCATTTTGAACCTCCTTTTTATATATTAATTGTATAATTTTTAAAATCATTTTCTTTTAATATTTTCATATTTTAAAGTCACAAATACTTTTCGAAAATTATCCATTTGATTTTTAAGATTTAACAAAAACATATCGGTTTTCCACCAACTAATTCATAATATTCTTTGTCATTTAATCTCAGGATTCGGAAGAGAAACATTGTAGCATGTATCATTGAACTCATTTGATCTGATAGTGGCCGACCACCCAGATTGTTCATAACTTTTCACCCCCAGATAGTTGGCTACATCAGGTCTAGGCTGTTTCTTATTTGGAATCACGATTTCTTTCTGGTCAACGCTAAAAACAAGGAAAGTTTTCACTCCACCATCCTTAGTTAAATCATCAGCAGCCCAACCATTAATATCGATAAATTGACTTATATTTTTATCAATATATACTTTATCGGTTCCGTTGTAATAATTTTTTTTATCCACAGTATCAATTGATCCTATGCCTCCTTGCATGCATTTTAACAATTGCCATTCAGGCATTGAACTAGATTTGTTTTGTGGAAATATCTTTGCTGGAACTCCAAAAAACATTACTTTTAACTTATTATTATAATATAAAGGATTGTCAACGTCAATGATTATCTTATTAATATCCCGTGTTATATTTCCTGAAAAAACATTAGCTAAATCATCTATATTATTCACATATTGGGATAAAAAAAACGCCGTTCTTGGATACTCCTGGTATGAATCTAAATTCATTAGAATAAGTTAAATCCGAAAAACCGAATCTGATAAAAGCAGGGGCTGGTTTATAAATGAACTTCATAAGTTTACCGAAAGTACTATATTCAAGCTCAATGCGTGCGAAAACATATCCAGAATCATATGTTGGAATTGTTATGGGCTGGCCAAGTTCCACCTCTATTACACCTAGATCTTCTTCTAATATATAAGAATTTTTCGTAGAATTATAAAATAAAAGCAAAAACTCATCGCTAGATTTATTTACTATACTATAATTCTGTAAAATACTTGCAAAAGTAGAAGGTTCATCAAAAAGAGGGTATCTTTCATCGATAGATTTGAATGAATAGAGAATTGCTTGTGGAGCTTCTTCATTTGAGAAATGCTGTACGTTTGTCTTGTCAAGGTACTCTGTATATGCAGAATACGATTGAAATACAGGCCGTGGGGACCAATTGAAATTGTAAGCCCATACAAGTGCAATATCCCACGGAAAAATATCCACTGTGCTGTTTTTCAAATAATGAATTGTTTTGTTTTCAAGGGGATGATCTCGTCTTATTTTGTTTTTAGCATCCTCTAATACTTGGGTTTGATAAGTTTGATCGGAAATTAAAGAAAACGATGAATCAAAAGCAGGAACTTTCTGGAATACGTTTTCTTCTAATATGAAGGGAAGTCCTAGGCAAATTGAAATGATGAAAAGGAATGACATCAATAAAGAAAAACATCGTAATCCAAAATTAGTATTACTTTTTCCCAAAAGGAATATACAACTAAAAAATATTGCAAATGTCGAGAAAAACTCATACACATGCCCATCATGGCGAACAAAACCATGCTTAAATGTAAAGAAAAGAAAAATAGAATTTAAAAAAATAAATATAACTAAATTTTTATCTTTTATAACTAAAGAGTATGCAAATAAAATGATTAAAAAAAAAATGCCAATCGAACCTAAATAAACCTGCCATTCCATGCCATTTGTGGCCATCGCATCACTGTAACCAAAAGATAGCTGAAAGCCGTTGACTAAATAAACTGGCAAATTAGCTAAGTATTGCCCATTTATTGTCCACAAAATTATTATAAAAACAATATATAAAACAAATGTAAATAAATGTCTCTTAAATCTTTTATTGAAAAATGAAATTAACAAAAACGATAAAATGATACTTACACTCGTTAATGCCATATTAAATTTAATTAGTGTTGCAATTGCAAGCATCAGCGAAATAAAAAGCAGTACCCATTTTTCGTAGTTGCGATCAATTTTATCAGTAGCTATTAAGTAAAGAAATATAATAATTGAAAACAATAATTCAGTATCACGAAGATAATGAAAAACCTGCAATACTACAAGCAGTACTGGTAAAACAATGATATAATCTTTCCAATTGGAAGAAGATTTAACCATTAATAATACTATGCTGAAAATAAATAAAAAGTGTATAAATAGTGTGAACAATAGAGATAGAAACCATAGATTCTGGTCAATAAATGTAGGAATGTATAAAAATCCCAATGGACCAAATGTAAAGGCGATTTCTGGTCCAAACTGCATATTTTCTGAAGCAGCTATGTTTATACCAATTACCCATGATGGGTCCAATCCAGAACTAGGCATATGCAATGGCCATGGGATGGTCCAAATACCTATTAATAGAACAAGTATAATCAGAAAAATTCTGTGATTCACAAGAGATTTGTATTTCATCATTTTTTCGATTCTTTCAAGTATTCGTGTAACATGAAAAAACAACGGGAGTAAATATTTGGGATATATCATAGCCACCACTTATGTTAAAATATTCATCTCACAATTCATCAAATTGACTTGAAACTATCCTTTTACTCCAGTTCATTCAAATTTTTATTATGCCGTACAAAATACTCCCTCGATTCAAATCCAATATGCACCGCAGATATCATTCCCACTACATACGTAACCAATCCCCGTGCAAAATGATCTACCAATGCCATTGATGTCCCGATACTCATATTGATGTCAAACAGAACAAGCACACCTGCTATTGATCCTTCATGTACACCAATCCCTCCAGGAGTAGTTGGTATTGCCTGTGCAATGAATGCAGTTATTCCAGCCAGAATGGCTATTGCAGGAGATAAGTCAAAATGTATTGCTCTTGCTGAGAAATAGAGGCTTGAAATTTCAAATAACCAAACAGGCATCGATAAAATCAGGCAAAGTATAATCGCCTGCGGATTCGCATATATATTGCGCAATCCCTCATTTAGCACAGTAATCCCTTTTCTCAACGATTCAAATCGATTTCCTAACCGGTTGTATATAACATGATCATACTTTGATATAAATACAAGCCCGAATATGAGTATGATTGCAATCGACAGTGCACCAACTGCAACAGAAAACAATGGCGTGTCCTTAGCAAAGAAAACAAGTGTAGTTATCAAGATAAAACCTAGTGTGAACATATCCATGGCTCGCTCGATTACAATAGTTGACAGACTGACGCCAAGAGGCGTACCTTCTGTGGTCTTAAGTGCCATTCCACGAGCCACATCACCAATCCTTGCCGGCAGAAGATAATTCAGCAGCCATCCGAACATAATACACTTAAAAGCCGTATCCCTATGTACCCGATGTCCAGATGCCCGGAGCAGAACGCTCCAACGCCATGTGCGAAACACAAAAGTTGTAAGTATCATAAGGGATGCAATCGCTACATATTCAAGCGAGACATTTGACAAAATTCCAAATACATCTGAAATGCCTGCAAGTGAAAATATACCACCAAGTAATAATAATCCCAGCAAAGCTGCAAAAATCAAACGAATCGGTGACCCTTTAACAACTGCTCCGAACAGATCTCCAAGTCCTATTATGTTACCCAAAACAAACATCTTAAGCAACCGCAGTCCATATCGATGACTATTCTCAGATAATTTTAATTTCGCTTCACCCCGTTCTCGTCCATGCCATGACACAGGGACCTCAGCACTACTAAAACCGAGGATATGTGCTTTCAATGGGATCTCAATAGTCAGATCAAAACCGTTCGCTTCGATAGTATTAATATCGATAGCATCCAGTACATCTTTCCGGTATGCCTTAAAGGCATTAGTTATGTCCTTATGCCGAATGCCGAACAATAGTCGTGCAGTATTGTTGAATGCCCTGTTTGCCAGCATCTTTTGTTTCGGATAACCGTTTGTAGAACCCCCTTTACAAAATCTGGACCCATAAGCAACATCGTATCCTTCATGGATCTTCTGGACCAATTTTGGAATATCATGCGGGTCATCGGATAGATCAGCCATAACAGGTATTATGATATCTCCTGCAGCATTCTTAAATCCGGTCCTGATCGCATTTCCAAAACCAGGCGTACCGGTTCTATGCACCGGTTTAATCCTTGGATCATCTTTCGCAAATTCATTAATAATCGTCGGTGTATCATCGGTGCTGTTGTCATTGACGATTACCAGTTCAAAATCGTTGGTTTCAGGGTGTTGTTCAAGAACCGGTATGAGTTCAGCAAAAAGATTAGGTATATTCTCTTCCTCATTATGAGCGGGAATGACGATTGAAATTTTATCGTTTTTGTCCATCATACTTACGGTATTATGTATTTGAGTCATTTAACATCGCTAAAAATACTATTTTGATAAATTTCAATCAAAATATCCTTAATGTCGTATTTATAATCCCATGTTGGATAATGGTCCTTAAACTTGCTAACGTCACTTATCCACCAGATATGGTCTCCAATTCGATTTCCTTCGCTATATGTATAGTTCATCTTCTTTCCAGTAATCTCTTCACACAAATTAATGGCTTCCAGCATTGAGCAGTTAGAACGCCGACTACCCCCCATATTATACACTTCCCCAACCTTTGGTTTTGTATAAAAGTGCCAGAAAGCATTTACCAGATCATAACTGTGAATATTGTCCCTGACCTGCTTTCCTTTATAACCAAATATTGTATAGTGCTTTCCGGTAACCGCGCATTTCATAAGATATGCCAAAAACCCATGCAATTCAGTGGGTGAATGCCCGGGTCCGGTAAGACAGCCACCTCTAAAACAGACTGTCTTCATATTGAAATATTTTCCATATTCCTGTACAAGCACATCAGCCGCCAGTTTTGATGCTCCAAACAGGCTGTGTTTTGTTTGGTCCACACTCATAGATTCATCAATTCCATTCTCAAAATAGGGATGTGATTCATCAATTTCCCATCTGGTCTCAAGTTCGATCAATGGTAATTCATTTGGTGTATCTCCATATACTTTATTGGTGGACGTGAAAATAAAAACTGTATCTGGACAGTATTGCCTTGTCATTTCAAGAAGTGTAAGTGTACCATTTGCGTTCACAGTAAAATCTGTAAATGGATCCTTTGCAGCCCAGTCATGTGATGGTTGGGCGGCAGTGTGGATTACTATTTTGATATCATCACCATATTGTTTAAAAATTTTCTCCATGGCTGCTCTATCTCTAATATCATCACTATAATGAACATAATCGATAATTTCGGATTCAAGTTTCTCCCTGCTCCATTTTGTAGATGCCTCCTTGCCAAAAAAACTCTTTCCGCATATCGTTATCGATTCCAACGATCTTAAAGCCCTTGTTGCTAAAAAACCGAACCGCTTCTGCACCTATCAATCCTGCTGACCCCGTGATCAAAGCAACATCCATTTGTAAAAACCTCCAAATAATCAAGCAAGTATCGGTCTTAGTTGTTCAGAGTTATCCTTTATCCAATCATATATTTCTTCAATAATCTGCTCAACAGCAATTTCAGGCTTCCAACCTGTTTTCTCTGTAACTTTACTATTGTCTGTAATATATATTCGGATATCTCCAGCTCGATCTTCAGGGATACTTGCGATTGCCACCTTATTTCCGGTACATTTTTGGCAAAGTTCTGTTAATTCACATAAAGATATGCTTCTTTCCAGTCCACCGCCCACATTGTAGATCTCACCGCTATGGCTTTCAATGTCATTAATTTGAATCTCTAAAAGGCGGTATAGATCTTTTATGTGGAGAATATCACGTACTTGCTTCCCTTTGCCGCCATATCCAATATAATTCAAAGACTGTTGATAATAGTGTCTAGCCACCCACAGAACGATAACTCCCTGGTCCACTTTACCCATCTGCCAGTTTCCTGTAAGTACACCACAACGATTGATGATCGCTCTGAGTCCATATATTTCAATATATTCCTGTATAATCAATTCCGATGCCAACTTTGTGGTGCCATACAACGTGCGAGTGCCATTGAGCGTAAAATCTTCTGTAAAACCTTTGGATGATGCACCTACAACCACCTGTTCCTCTGACAATTCAAATCCTGTGGGAGTTTCAGTGAAATTCAGACTGTTAATGGTTTTCACGGGATACACCCTGCTCGTAGACAGAAATACAAAATCCGCGTCACATTTTCTTGCAAATTCGAGACAATTAATTGTACCTAAAAGGTTTGTATTTAGAAGATAATCCGGGGAAGAATTTAAACCAGCAAGCACAGATGGTTCTGCCGAACACTCTATTATTATATCCACATTACCCACGGCTTCGAAATCTTCACGGTTTCTTATGTCACCGTGGATAAATTCAACACCATTTTCTGCCAGCCTCTTAATATTAAGTTCAGAACCTCTTCTTTTAAGATTGTCAAGAGCCACCACTCGCACATTTTGTTTATTATTTTTAAATTCTATAGCGAGGTTAGAACCTACAAAACCAGCTCCACCAGTTATTAAGTAGGTTTTCATGACTTAACTCACCATCCGTTGATTAAAATACTTCACCGTTTTCTCCACCGACACCCGCACCCCGGCCTGCGCTGCATTATGGAACACATAATCCACATCTGCAAACACCCTGTCAAGCAGCTCCCTATCCAGTATGCTTCCCCCAACAAGTTCAAAATCCGGGTGTTCGATCAGCGGCTCGATATTCTTTCGCTTGGCTTGTGGGCTGTAATACGGATCAAAATTATCCAGACACACAACCTCTCCCATCTCCACCAACCGCTCACACAACCACGACCCGATAAACCCGGCGCCGCCCGTGACCAAGAATTTCATGTATGTAAAAGTATAATAAGGTTATTTAAATCTTGGTATATAAAACCCCTCAGCAATCCTGCGCCAGTTGTACTTTGTTGTTCCGTATTTTCGTTGGTGATGTTTCACCTTCACCTCGGCGATCCGGCACCCTTTCCACAGCAGCATTGCCGGAATGTACCTGTTGGGTTTCACCGTACAAATCAAGATCCTTCACACATTCGTTCCTGTACGCCCGAAACGTACAGCCAGAATCATGTATGATATCACCGGTTATATTTCGTTGTATAAAATTGGCGGCTTTAGAGAATGCCTTTTTTGAACGTATAGGAAATTATAAATGCGTTTCGATATCGATATAGGTAATTTTCTTAGTTCAATCAAATCTTTTAACAGGATTTACAGGATACACAAGATTGGATCGTTTCCTGTCAATCATGTTTATCCTGTCTGAAATTTCCAATTTCTTGAACATGTCAAAAAGTATATCATGCTTTCCTATCGCTGATAAAAGCAAACGGAATGAGCGTTTACTCGATGAGTTTGCACGGCATTTGCACTGCATTTACACCGCATTATCTAAAGACATAATAGGTACCTCCAGCAACGCCTTTTTTATCAATTAAGCCAAGGGATTTTAATTTGGATAGTTCCCTGAGATAAGTATCATTGGAAACTTTAAGTAAACCGGCACCTGCCGCCCGCCAGCCTAGTGGATTCGTGCGAGTTTCAAACCGCAGATGAACGCAAATGAACGTAGATATTGTAGCTGAAATTAGATTATACTTGAATTTCCACTATGTAATCAAATTTTAAATCCATACTTGCCGTTATCTGTGTTCATCTGTGTTTATCTGTGGTTAATAATAAAATTAAAATAATTTCAGCCTCCTTCCTTTTCACATATGCGCTGAGCATGGGTTGTTAGAGGTGTGTGCGGGCGTTGGCCTCGGTTGTTGGTGATTGCTGCCGGTGGCGGGTATGGCTGTTGAAATATAATATTTATGAAATACTGCACCGCAAAGGACACAACAGACGCAAAGTTAAGGTTACAATATCTTTGCGATTTTTGTGCTCTTTATGGTGAAACACTTAATGGCAGCCGTCCATCTGTGGTCCACATTAAAATGATGTTCAGCTCCACTCCCTTCTCATACTTCGACCTCCTCCCGCCGCCGCACCAGCATCTGCACTTTCCCTGCCACCGCAGCCCGTCAGGGCGGCAGTGTGGCAGCCAGCCTTGTGGATTTAAGAAAGTTTGGAACAATGATAACGAAATGATTCCAGCCTGCCTGCTTTCTGCACATGTGTTCTCCTTGATGCACATGACCTGTTCACGGCTTGTATCCACTTCCACAACACAAAGTGCGCCGCCTCGGCGAAATATTTCAAAAAAAGGCGGGATCAAAATGCGCTGCAGATGCGATCAGCGTCATTCCAAGGATAACAGTAATATATTGTATGTCATAACTTCAAACATCTTTATCTACAATTCCATCCATATACAAAAATAAGAAAATAAAGTTACTTATGATATTTATTTATGATATCTATTATACATACATAGAGATTGTCGGAAAAGCCTTATTTTCGAATATTTCAGCTTTACTGTATAAACTTGACCGGGCGCAGCATAGTGATTTAGGTTAAACAATATTTCTGGAAGTTTCAATTTAGGCGCTTTACAGGTACTTTTCCGACAATCTCACATAATTCACAAAGATACAAAAACCATCTATCTATATCTAAACAAAAACCATATTGATGTGATTGGATATGCAGACTAAATCAATAAAAGTAGAACTTCCTTATGATACATATCTGAAGGTCGGTGCTGTGGCAAGTGAACACTTTGAAAGTGCGGGAGAGTACATAAAAAATGTGATTTCAGATTCCATTCGCGAGGAGCTTGAACTAAAAGATATAAAGAAACAATCGGCATCCCGATATGCAGCTGATAAAATTAGTTACGAATCCCTGAAAGCTTTACTCGGGGTTAAAGAGGCTGAACGACTGCGGATATATAAAGAAACAATATTAGAATCGTTCAAGGAAGCAGACATTGTTGCCAAGAGGTTAAAAGAGTGATTGCAATTCTGGCAGATACCAGCGCACTGGTATCGCTTGAAATTAAACATCTTGTGAATCTGGCTTCAAAAATATATTCAATTTTCTATTTCAAAAGGTGTCTGTGAAGAATTAAAAGACATCGCTGAATTCGATGATGTGCACGGCAAATCTGCAAGAGATGTTCTGAGATTAGTTGAAAGCGGCATCATTACTGTAATATCTATGCCAGCCAGAGAAGAACATACTCAAAACATTGACAGAGGTGAAGCCGAAATTCTGACATTGTCAGAATCAGGTGAGTATGACTATATCATTACAGATGATGTTAAATCTTTGCCATACATAAAATCTCAAACAAATGTGAAGGCATTGACATCTGTTTTTGTAATACGCCTGCTTTATGATCTCAACATATTATCTCAGCAGGAAGCCTTGGTTTCGATAAAGGAAATCTCTGTCTCTAGAGATTGGTATGGTGGAGTTCTTCAAACTATTTCTGAAAGATACTTTGAAGAACACTGATCCATGGTTGTACTCATAAGATCCTGAACCTCAAATCGCACGCCCCTCTACAATATTAACTCGCCCGTTGCTCTCATCCACTCCAACCAACTGAACCGCCCCGCATCAGCAACCTGCTTTAAGAAGATGCGGGCGCAGCGGCTGCACCGTCTCACGCGCAAAGTGCGGCGCATCCCACCAACTCCACGTAGAAGGATGCAAACATTAAACGAAAATCCACACCCTCCTCATTCAAATCTCAGCTCTGCGCCCGAATCCCGCAATCCACAGCAGCTTTCAGGACATTCAGCGTACCAGTCACATTCACCTCATGCGTCTTGCCAGGATTCTCCACCGACACCCGCACCCCGGCCTGCGCTGCATTATGGAACACATAATCCACATCCACAAACACCCTGCCAAGCAGCTCCCTATCCAGTATACTTCCCTCAACAAGTTTAAAATCCGGGTGTTCGATCAGCGGCTCGATATTCTTTCGCTTGGCTTGAGGACTGTAATACGAATCAAAATTATGCAGACACACAACCTCTCCCATCTCAACCAACCGCTCGCACAACCACGACCCGATAAACCCTGCGCCGCCTGTTACCAGGAGTTTCATGCATGTAAAATTATAACAAACGTATTTAAATCTTGGTATCTAATTCAAAACAATTTGCCCGGATTAAGCTCCAGATGTGAGGATGTATGGTGAGTGGATTGCGACGAGGGCTATGGCTGTTTTAATATAAAATAAAAGTTATACCTGCATTTATTTGTGTGTATCTGCGGTTAATAAAATTGCAGTGAATCAATAGATAGATAAAGATACGAATCCGATAAAACTCGGTGCTGCCTTAGTGTTATCGCACCGGGGGCTGCTCTATCTTCACTGACCGCACCCTGCCCGTCCCAATGGATACACCTGCCCGCCGTGCTGCTCACAATGCTCCAGGCCCCGCCGGTGGTATATCGAATATATGTGGTGAGGGTGCAGCCATGCCTGTTGAAATATATTTATTATAGACTACTGCACCGCAAAAAAACGCCCCAGCGTTCAACTTACTACCTTCCCATCCACCAGCGTGATCACCCGGTCTGTCCGCTCTGCCACCCAGGGGTCGTGGGTCACGATTATCACAGTCTGCCCGCCATCAGACAGCCGTCGCAAGATGCCGATGATAAGGTCCCTGGTCATTGTATCCACCTCACATGTGGGCTCGTCAGCCAGTAGGATGTCGGGCCTGTTGGCCAGCGCCCTGGCAATACTCACCATCTGCTGCTCCCCGCCGCTCAATTCAAAGGCGCGGTAGTTCAGGCAGGTGGTCGGCCAGCTCCCCTCATTTTCAACAGTTTTCAATCAGATCAAAAACTCCATGCCATCCACACCCAGCGGCCATTCTTTGACGGCCTCCTCGTGGGGTGGGAACATGTGGCTGATATGGGTGAACACCACTTCCCTGGCACCGAGTCGTCTGGCAAGTTCGGCAGCTTGCTTGGCGTTCAAGTGTTTAACAAGGTTGATGCCAGGGGGAACGATAGCATCTATTATCATCAGGTCTGCATCCCGTATGATATCCTGGCTGGCCTTGGGTATATCCTCGTTTGTATCCCCGGTAATCACTACTTTACGAGTGCCCTGCCGGATCATAACACCCACCGATTCCTTTAATGGCGGGTGATTGACAGGGAACAGGGTGAACTCAAGACCCGCTAATTTGAAAGGTTCCAGAGGCATTATCTCATTCCTCACAGGTTTCAGGAATCCCAGGTATTGCAGGATATACTCCAGGGTATCTTTCAGCCCATATACAGGAACATGGTTCTGGACACGGTGGAAATCACCAAAACCCGCATAATGGTCATAGTGGGCATGGGTCCAGATGACGGCATCAACATGATCCAGTCCGTGGGATATCATTTGATATCTCAGGTCCGGGCTGGTATCTACCAGCACCTTCCCCTCCGGTCCCTCCACTAATACCGAGAACCTGAGTCTCTGGCTGGGACCCCCGTCAAGTGCGTCCTGGCAGGTGGGGCAATGACATCCGATCTTAGGTGTACCGATAGCATCCCCTGTACCCAGCAGTATGACTTTCATAATTCTTCTTCAGCTATGTATTTCAATGAAGTCCTCTTGTTGAACTCGCCTACTGCCCGGATCAGGTCGTCTTGGTTCAATGTCATACGGTCGGTCATCAGGGCGTTTAAGACACTTTCCCTAATTACCAATTTCAGATCAGAACCTGAATAACCTTTAGTTATTGCTGCGATCTCCTCAGTATCGAACTCCCCCTCGATCTCACTTATGATAATATTCAGGATATCCTGGCGCATCTCCTTATCTGGCAGCGGGAAATCTAAAATATCATCAAACCTTCTCCAAGCGGCATTGTCCAGGAGTTGTGGGTGGTTAGTGGCACCGATAAGCAGGACCCCGTGCTTTACCAGGCTGATCTCGTCAATGGCCTTAAGCAAGGAGTTCACGGCCCGTTTCAGGGCTGCGTTTTCGTCAGATGAGCGGGTCTTGGCCATGAAATCGAACTCATCAATGAACAGGATACACGGACTCATCCTTTTTGCCAGGTCGAACACCCGGTCGATGTTCTTGGCAGTCTCACCCAGGTACTGGTCTGTGATCATGGATAGCCTGACCTCTAAAAATGGCAGTTTCAATTTGGCTGACATGGCCCTGGCAGTGGAGGTCTTGCCAGTGCCTGGTGGGCCCACGAATAATAGTTTTCCTACTTCTAGAAGACCTATCCTTTTCAGGTAGTCCTTGAACTGTATGGCCTTGACCATCTTTTCCATTTCGTCCTTCTGGTCCTGGTTAAGTACCAGCTTATCAAGGGTCTGGTCAATCTCCTCAGGCACAGTTATATGTACCAGTTTAAGTAGGTTTTCAGTATCCTTTTCAGTGCTGATATGCGCTATAAGTGAATCAACCCACTGCCTGCTGACCTCTTTTGGCTCATTTTGTCCGATTGCTGCTTCATAACTTACATCAAGGGAATCATAATTTTCATAAAAATGTGCAAGCACCGGATTGTTCTTGATATATTCGGCTCCATGCTCCTGTTTTGCAAGCCATTTGGCAGCGATGTCAAAGACGGTAAGTCTTATTTTCTGCCCGAACTCTTCATATTCCATAAAAGGTAAAAAACTTGCAATCTCCTGGGGGTCATGAATATCAAGAAGTTCTTCCAGGTCCCTGGCAGTGACATTCATAGGCCTTAGTACCGTTTTTTCCTTTATGTCCCAGTAGTATTTCCTTAGTTCAGAGGGAAGGTCGTCTGCTATCAAATCCTTGGTCCTGTTATATATCTCGGCTGTCAGGACCAGGGCGGTCGTTT
>Ga0255394_10041_pt1 | contig 18032 bp, 13 predicted proteins | sample ANMaggSeSYBR01D3_FD_182112 | JGI IMG/M metagenome (GOLD analysis project Ga0255394, IMG submission 182112) | Sediment cell enrichment communities from methane seep in Santa Monica Basin, California, United Staets - ANME aggregate JGI... | ecosystem: Environmental > Aquatic > Marine > Cold seeps >...
TGAGGACGATGGCCTTGTCCTCAATTACTTTGGCGAATTTTTGTATGATTATCGCGGCGATTCAATGCACGCCCTGCTCCTATGGAAAAGGGCGGCGATCATGCATCCCAAAATGAGCGCGCCATTGAACAATATGGGGATTCATTATTGTCATTCCGGTGATGTCGAATTTGGGGTTAATTTTCTCGCGGAAGCGCTGAAACTTGAATCAGACAATCCCGATTACCTGTACAACATGTGCCAGATGTACTTAAACTATTTCCCTGAGGTCATGAAGAAGAAGAACTGGAAGAAAAAGCGTTTGTATAGAGAAGCCATGAAATTGTCAAAAAAATCGGCCAAAATGGCCGAGGGCGATTACGATCTTCTTCAGGATTATGCGGTGAACTTCTATGCGGCTGAAAACTTCGACACAAAAGCTAATTGGAGCGATGCCGCGGCGGCTTGGCGTGAAACCAGAAAACATGCCCGTGAGAAAAACGAGGAATTCTACACCTGGCTGAATGAAGGGAGAGTGTGGTTGAAAAGCGGGAAAGGGGCGAAAGCGCGGGAGTGTTTAGAAAAAGCGCTTGAACTCATCCCCGATAGCGATGCCGCCAGGAATCTGCTCAACAAATGCCCTGAAAAGTAATGAATGATGAACCGCGGTTGAGTTGAGCAAAGATTAAAAGATACAGAAACAAAGGGGCCGAAATGCACCATTCTCCAAAAAAATCCATCTCCAAAATGCGGCGCTATTATTATATTGCGATCATATGTTGTTCGATTGTCGTCTGTTATCTGGGTTTCTTTCGCAATATGCGGTTTTTCGAGGTCCCTTCTGAATCCATGGAGTCGGCCCTCTTTCCAGGAGATTTCATGATTACGTTGTCTGAATCGGAGTACCGCCGGGGGGATATCATCGTATTCAAGGACCCTGTCCAGGAGCACAATTACATGGTTAAACGCGTGATTGGTATTGGCGGCGACTCTGTCACTGTAGCTGGCGGCGCTTTATATCTGAACGGAGTATTTCTATCGGAACCATATGCAAAAGAACCGATGGTTTATGAAGTGCAGCCTCCTTTCAAGGTTCCTGATGGGCGTTTCTTTGTTTTGGGGGACAACAGGAACAACAGCGAGGACAGCTCTTTTTGGCTCAAAACTGATAACGATTCGCGCACACCGTCCGGGGAGCGTGTTGAACCCGCGATTTCGAAGGATGCTATCATTGGCAAAGTCCGGTACATCTATTTGCCTCTGGAGCGGACGGGAACCGTGAAGTCATTCCCTCTGGACGATATGCTTGAATAATCCATGTTATTTTTCCGGCTCAAAGTGCGCCGTGATTTGTCCAACTATGACGTAATTGCCGTGGCCCGTGTGTCTTTGCTATATTAGTTGTCAGGGCGGCGGGCAGTGCAAATGCCGCCACAACAGGTTTGGCGGCCAGTTTGACGCTAAATGCCAATATTGGGGTGATTATGGCTACTCTTAACAAAATACTTACTTATGCAGTGAAACACGGGGCTTCAGATGTCCATCTGACTGTGGGGAGTCCGCCTGCGATTCGGCTGGACGGCACAATCCGTTTTGTAGGCGACGAAGCGCTTACTCCCAAAGACAATGAAGATTTTCTTGATGAATTTATGACGGAGAAAGACAAAGAGAAGTTCTACGAAACCGGTGACGCTGACCAGGCGTTGAGTATTCCCGGACTTGGCCGTTTCCGTGTCAACGTTATGAGACAGCGCAGTTCGATAGGTATTGTGATGCGCCATGTGAAAGCTAAGATTCCGGACTTCGAGGAGTTGAATCTTCCTGGCACTATCGAGAAACTGACTCAGTTGCATCGTGGTCTCGTGTTGATTACCGGAACGACCGGCAGCGGCAAGTCGACCACGCTGGCGGCGGTCATTGACAAAATAAACAAGACTCGGCGGCTTCATATCGTAACGATAGAGGACCCGATTGAATTCCTGCATTACAACAAGAAAAGCATTGTCACCCAGCGCGAACTGCATATTGACACCAAGGATTTTCATACTGCATTGCGTGCGGTCATGCGTGAAGATCCTGACGTGATCCTGATTGGCGAGATGCGCGACAATGAAACGTTTCAGGCGGCCATGGCCGCTGCTGAAACAGGCCATCTCGTGTTCAGCACGCTGCACACTACCAACGCCATGCTTACCGTGGACCGCATTGTCGATCTTTTCCCGGCGAACCAGCATGCTCAGGTGCGTTCGCAATTGTCTCTTCAGCTTCGCGCCTGTATTGCACAGCGCCTTTTACCTAACAAAGAAGGGACCGGCCGTGTTCCAGCGATTGAGATCCTGCTGAATAATCCCGCCATTGCTTCTCTCATCAAGGAGAACAACCTGCGCCAGATCCCGAATGTTATCGCTGGCTGCAAGGAGGACGGCATGCAGACGTTCAACACGAGTCTGTATGGTCTGCTCAAACGCGATCTTATCACCGAGGACCAGGCCATGGCCGCCTCAGACAATCCGGAAGAACTGAGTATGAACTTGCAGGGAATTACGTTGAGTCAGGGACGCGGCGGCATTCTCAAACGCTAATACTCCACAATATCAGTTTGATTTCACTATATGAGGAGGCGGCAGCCTCCTCATTGATTATGGGAGGTTTCGCTTTGCACATTTACAGGTTTCTCATGATTCTGGCGGCGGCAATGTTTTTGATTGCCGTGCCAGCGCAAGCGCAAAAGACCATCAATCTCTATGTGGCGCCCAATGGCAATGACACTTGGTCCGGCACACTGCCGGAGCCGAATCCTGAGGGGGTTGACGGGCCGTTCGCGAGCATGATCGGTGCCCGCGACGCGATTCGCGTAATGAAACAAAAGGGCGCTGTCGGCAAACCCGTGATTGTTCAACTGCGGGGAGGCGTATACCGGATTCAGGAAGCCGTCGTGTTTGAACATCAGGATTCCGGCACATCCGCCGCGCCTGTTACCTATCAGGCGTATCCCGGCGAGAAACCGGAGCTAAGCGGCGGCATCGCAGTCAAGGGCTGGACACAGGATGGCGCATTATGGAAAGCGCCGGTTGATTTCACCGGTCCCCGGCCCGCCCCGTTCAGTGCGCTATGGGCCAATGGCCAATACCGTCACTCCGCGCGCACGCCCAACATCGGGGAAATTTTCACGACTGGGAAAAAGGCGCCGGAGATCAAATCTGAAAACTCGGATGAACTCGTTGTCAGTCCGCACAATGCGATACGTTTCAATAAAGGCGATATCCAGGACTGGAAAAATATCGATGACGTGTTGATTGTTGCGCTGCATTCGTGGGACATCACCAAACTTCCTGTTGACCGGATTGATTATGAGAATGACATTCTGGTTATGAAACGGCCGAAAGGCGGCTGGGATTTCAACCATTGGGGCGCAGGGCAGCGATATTATGCGGAAAACGTTTTTGAAGGCCTGGACGCGCCCGGCGAATGGTATCTCGACCGGAAAGAAAAGGTCCTTTATTATATGCCGATGCCTGGCGAAGACATGACGGCCACTGAGATAGTCGCGCCGGTTGCCAGGCAGCTTGTGGTCCTCAAAGGCGATACGGAGGCAGGCAAGTTTGTCACGCATCTGAATTTCCAGGGGATCACGTTCAGTCATACCGACTACTCGCTGCCGCCTGAAGGGATGAACAGTCAACAGGCTTCGGCTTCGGTGAATGCGGCGTTTCATGCTTACGGCGCCCGTTACTGCTCAATCGAGAACTGTGAAATTACCGGTATCAGCAACTACGCCATATGGCTGGGTTCCGGCTGTCAGGACAACAGGATCGTGCGCAACCACATTCATGATCTTGGCGCGGGCGGTGTGCGAATTGGCGAGATGGGCAATCCCGCAAATGATAATCAAGTGTGCCGCATGAACACCGTCGACAACAACTGGATTCATGACGGCGGCAAGATCTTCCATCCCGCCGTCGGTGTGTGGATTGGCCGTTCATCATACAACACGATCTCACATAACGAAATATCCGACTTCTACTACACGGGCGTATCGGTGGGCTGGAGCTGGGGATATGCGCCCAGCAGCGCCAACCATAATGTAATCGAATATAACCATATTCATAACATCGGCAAACGTTATCTCAGCGACATGGGCGCCATTTACCTGTTAGGCACGGCGCCGGGCACCATATGCCGCTACAACCTCATCCATGACATTTTCGCGTACAGCTATGGCGGCTGGGGCATCTACCCGGATGAAGGCAGCACTCACCTGCTTATCGAGAACAATATCGTGTATAACACGAAAACCGGCGGTTTCCATCAGCATTATGGCCGCGAAAACCGTGTGCAAAACAATATTTTTGCTTATGCTGAGATGGACCAGATTCAACGCACGCGCATGGAGAAACACGTCTCATTTTTCTTCAAACGCAATATAGTTTTCTTCAATAATGGCCGTTTGCTGGGCAGCAATTGGAAGGATGACAAATATGTGATGGACTTTAATTGCTATTGGGACGAGTCCGGTGCGGAGATGTCATGGAAGGGCGATGACTTCTCCCAATGGCAAGCCAGAGGACAGGACAAACATTCCATTGCCGCCGATCCCATGTTCGAGGACCCCCATGCGTTCAACTTTACATTGAAACCCGGGTCGCCCGTGATGGCCCTCGGGTTTGAACCTATTGACACAAGCCAGATCGGACTCTATGGCGATGAGGCCTGGGTAAATGCGCCCGGATCCGTTGAGCGTGAACCAAGTAAATTGCCGGAGCCATATAAACCGCGTCTGTTCAGTGATGATTTTGAAAACACTGAAGTTGACGCTCCACCTGCGAATGCGACTGTGGCAGGCGCCGCGGATGGGGCGGCGGTCAAGGTTTCCTCTGAAGCGCCCGGTTCGGGAGCGCGTTGCTTGAAGTTTGCCGACAAGGAGGGATTGCCCCAGATCTGGAATCCCCATATCTACTATCAGCCGATGGCGCGGGCCGGGAAAATCCGTGCGAGCTTCAAAATCCGCTTGGAAAAAGGCGCGCTGTTCTATAATGAATGGCGGACCGCCGGCCATCCATACAAGACCGGCCCGAGTATCCGGTTCAGCGCGGACGGTAAAATCGCCGCCAGTGGCCATGAGCTTGCGGACATACCATACGGCGAATGGTTTGAAATCGCCATTGAAACGCAATTGGGCATGGCGTCTACAAAGACATATGAAGTGATACTGATTTCCCCTGACGGGAAAGAGCAGAAATTTGAGAACATTCCATTCTTGAATTCCGATTTCTCCACTTTGGAATGGTATGGGTTTGTGGCGGACGCAAACGCGGACTTCGTGACATATATTGATGACATAAAGATGGAGATGATTGACTAAAAAAGGAGTTGATGGCATGCACTATTCAAGTCAGATCCTTGTAGCGATTGCCGTGGGGCTGGGACTCTTGGCATCGCCCCTGTCTGCTCAGGAAAAAAAAGGCGAAAAGACGCATACGAATTCTCTGGGGATGGAACTCGCACGCATAGGATCTGGCGTGTTCCGGATGGGCCAGTCCGAGGGCGGTGAGTGGGACGAGAAGCCAGCGCACGAAGTGGCGATTTCAAAGCCGTTCTACATGGGAGTGACCGAGGTCACCAACGCGCAGTATGAGGAATTCGATCCGGCGCACCGAAAATTGCGCGGCAAACTCGGCCTGTCGAAAGATGACAACGAAGCGGTGGTGTTTGTGAGTTGGGGAGAGGCCATGCGTTTCTGTCAATGGCTGTCGGAAAAAGAGGGAACGGCTTACCGCCTGCCGACGGAAGCGGAATGGGAATACGCCTGCCGCGCAAACACGACATCCCTGTTCAACACAGGCGATGAATTGCCGGAACTGTATCACAAAAACCAGAAAGAAACCTGGGTTGCTGAACCTGTTTCGCTCAGAGTTAAAACCACTCCGGCTAACGCCTGGGGTTTGCACGACATGCACGGCAACGTTGAAGAGTGGTGCATGGACTGGTATGGGCCTTATGAATCCGATGCTCAGACCGATCCCGCCGGTCGTGTTTCCGGCGATTTCAGGGTTTCTCGCGGCGGCAGCCATGGGACAGAAGTCCAGTTCCTGCGTTCGGCAAACAGGATGGCCGCTCTGCCAGAGGACAAGACCTGCGTGATCGGTTTCCGGGTCGTCATGGCGGATATGCCTGAAACGAAGTCATTACCGATGCCGGAACCGCAATTGTGGGCGAAGAATGTCTCACAAAAGCGCTATGACTGGCCGCAACTGCCTGATCCGCAAACCCCTTACTTTGAAGGCCCGGTGCGCTATGTCCATATACCGGAAGGCTCCAACGGCCCGCTGTACTCCAAACACAACCATTGTCCCGCCCTTACCGAATGCCCTAATGGCGATCTGCTGGCGATCTGGTACACAACAAACCGGGAAGCGGGACGCGAACTTGCGGTTACGGCGGCGCGGCTTCGTCAGGGGGCAACGGAGTGGGAACCGGCCACCCCGTTCTGGGACGTGCCGGACAGGAATGACCATGCGAGCGCGCTGATGTGGGATGGCAAAGATACAATCTATCATTATAACGGTGTCTGTTCTGACGCAACCTGGGGCAAACTTGCCCTTTTCCTGCGTACAAGCACGGACAATGGCGCAACTTGGAGCGGGCCGCGCTGGATGAATACCGAACATGGCCTCCGCAACATGCCCATCGCCAGAGCGATCATGACAAGCAAAGGACATCATATCCTGCCGTGCGATGCGTTTACGGGCGGACACGGCGGCACGGCCGTGCATATCAGCAAAGACGGCGGAAAAACATGGGTGGAACCTGGCCGGGGAACGCCCGTGCCGAAATTTGAAGCGGGCGAGACGGGCGGCTGGATCGCGGGGATTCACGCTGGTGTCGTTGAACTGAATGATGGCCGTCTCATGGCGCTCGGACGCGGGAACAATATCAATGACAAGATGCCCATGAGCGTCTCAAGCGATGGGGGATTAACCTGGACCTACCACGAAACCGATCTCCCGCGTGTGGACGGCGGTCAGCGCCTGACGCTGCGCAGGTTGCACGAAGGCCCTTTGCTTCTCGTGGCATTCAGCGATCCCAGCGGGATCAAGAATCCTGCGGGCATGGTTTTCAAAGACAAAGACGGCGGAGAATTCACCGGCTACGGCATGTACGCGGCATTGTCGTTTGATGAAGGCAAGACCTGGCCCGCGCGCAAACTCGTCACTCCAGGCGGCGCGGCCAAAGAATACGACGGCGGCGCCTGGACAAGTGTGTTTACGCTCGACGCTACGCATGCGGAGCCGAAGGGATACCTGACGTCGACGCAGACGCCAGATGGGATTATCCACCTGATAAGCAGCGGATTGCACTACAAGTTCAATCTTGCCTGGTTGAAAGAATGACGGCGGGAGTCCATAGCCCTGCCAAACAATGTCCCCGGAACACCGGGTTGTGAACATTTTGTCAAGACAGCCGTTTTGTGTGCCCAGCATCAGGCTTCGACGCATTATCTGAGGATTGCGGATGTCTCTGATAATTCTACTGCTGTTATCGTATACTTCAGGCTGCCTGATTCTCAGGACGCCGCCGGGACAGTCGCGGCCGGAACGCGCCGTGTTCCGTCTCGCGATGGGCCTGTGTGTCTGCGCGATCCTGATCATATGTCTGGGGTCATCCAGTCTCGCCCGGACGCATACGGTAATGCTGTTCTTGTCTTTCGGGACAACAATCGCCGTGATTATTGTCGCCTCGATCAGACGCATGGAGACTTCCGGGGATGAACCGCCCCGCTATACTTTCACAAAATTCGAATGTTTATGCCGGTACGTGATCTATCTGGCGCTGGGTATCGGCGCAATCAGCGTTATGGCGCCGCCGACTTCCTGGGACGCGCTCGTGGCGCATTTGGCGCTTCCCGCGCAGTATGTCCGGCAAGGATATATCGCGGCGGACCCCGGCAATACATATACCGGCTATCCGCACCTCTTGCATGCGTTGTACACTTTCGCGTTTTACGGCGCGGGTGAGTTTGGTGTGCAATTTCTAAGTTGGCTGTTTTCCGGGCTGGCGTGCATGTTCATTTTTTCGCTGGGCCGCGCGATGCACAGCCGGGCATGCGGCATGACAGCGGCGGCCATTTTTGCCACAACCCCGATTTTCTTTGATCAGACAGGTGTTCCAAGCATTGATGTGGCGGTGTCGGCGCTTGTCGCGGCGGCGCTGGCGTCGTATCTCGCCGCGTTCGACAAAGCCGACGCGGCCAGGCGCATGAAATTCCTGATGTTCGCAGCGTTTATCGCCGGCAGCGCATGCGGAATACGTCACACCGCTTATGTTGTCTGCGCACTGCTTACGCTTGGACTCATTGTGCAGCGGCGTCCCCCACGAGAGGTGATGGCTTTCGTCCTGCTGGCCTTTGCCGGCGCAGCGCCATGGCTGCTGAGAAGTTACATCGCCGTTGGCAACCCCGTGTACCCGTTCTGTCAGGGGATTTTCCCGTCGGATGTGCTGATAAACGAAGACTTCACCAGCCTGGGGCAGCATGGTTCGCGTCATGGCGCGCGTTTCCACGAAGTGTTCCTGTTCCCCTGGCGCATCGTGATGCGCCCCGATTTGTTTGATGGCTGGAGCGCATCGGCGGGCTGCCTGATACTGACACTTGGGGTTCCCGGCGTGATACTCGGCGGACGCCGCGAACGTCTGCTGGGGGCATATTTTTTACTGGGCGCGCTATTTTTCTTCATGTTCCAGCATCTTGCGCGGTACATGCTTCCGTTTTTTATCGCTATGATACCCGTCGCGGCCTCGGCGGTTTTCCGGCTTGAGAAACTTCGCAAGCCGATTGTTATTTTGCTGATATGCACTTTCGCCTTTGGCCTGACGCTTGGTTTTGCAATGAACCATTTCAAGATATCCCCTGTATTGGGCACTGTAACCCGTGAGAGATATTTGGCGCGCAGGGTAGAGCGGTACAAGGCGATACACCAGATCAACTGGGAATACCGTGACGCGAAAAAACTGTTCAGTCTGGAACCCCGCGTCTACTATTTTGATATGCCGGTATACAAGAACTTCGAGATGCTCGTGCCGTTAATCGGGCGGCCCATTGAAGAACAGGCTGCGTGGTTTGACGAGCAGGGTATAGAATACCTTGTGTATCCGGTGAAATATGTGGAGAACTCGCCCCGTTTCAAGACATCCGGTCTTCTGCCGATGTTTAACGAATGGCGCGGCAAGCCGGATTTCTTCAAGCCTGTCAGTACGCAGGAGACTGAAACGCGCGGCGTAAAAGAGACTGTGATCGTTTACAGAATCCAATCAACCGGAAATCAGGATGGGCCAAATGCCGGACAAAACATACAAAAATGACCTGTTCCTGCGTGCGGCACGCGGGGAAATGACGCCGCGCCCGCCAATATGGCTGATGCGGCAGGCTGGGCGGACCGATCCGGAATACAACAAGCTCAAAGCAGAGTCAGGCATGACCCTGGAGGAGCTGTTTCACGAGCCGGAAATGGCCGCGAGGATTTCGCTTCTGCCGAAACGTTCAGGCGTCGATGCGCTCATCTATTTTCAGGACATACTCACCCCGCTGACACCCATGGGCGCGCCGTTCTACTTTGGGCCAGGCCCCGTGCTGGATACGCCCATCAAAGACGCGGCGGACCTCGAACGGCTGCATGTGTGCGACGCAGCCGATACCTTGCCGTTCATACCTGAAATCTTCCGTTTAGTGAAAAATGAGTTGGCTGGCGAGATGCCCGTCCTCGGATTCTCCGGCGCGCCATTCACCTTGGCCGTGTTCATCATTGAAGGCGGCAGTTTCGCCGATCACCCAGCCAGGACACATGATTTTATGCGTGAACAGCCAAAAGCGATGCACGCCTTGCTGGACAAGCTTGCAACAGTGATGATTGACTACCTGAAACTTCAGATTGAGGCCGGCGCCGATGCCGTCCAGCTTTTTGAATCCGCCGCGCATTTGCTTGATGCCCCCGCCTACCGCGAATTCGCCCTGCCATACCAGCAGCGCATATTTGATGAACTTGCAGGAACTGTCCCGTCCATCATGTTCGCGCGCGAACTGGAAGACCTCACCCTGCTCGACGCTTCAGGCGCGGACATCCTGAGTCTGCCGACCTCCACGACCATCGCCGACGCCCGTGAAATCCTCGGACAAAACAGAATCATCCAAGGCAACCTCGACAACCGATTACTGGTTGACGCAGACCAGGAAACAATAAAGCGGGCAGCCCTGAGTTGTATAGAATCAGGAGGCTGCAAAGGGCACATCTTTAATCTCAGCCACGGACTGCTCAAAGAAACCCCTTACGACCACGTCAGGTTTCTCATTGACACAGTGCGCGCATATGACGCGTAGTTTCTATGCGCACAACGGTAATAAATATTCGAATTATATAGGTGGCTGTCCCTGAGAAAACCCCGCTTAACGACCTGAGGTCGAAGATCCGCCCCTTCCGCCAATTTGAGCTTACACAACATTCGGCAATTCAAATTCTTACACTCAATATCTGTGAATCAACACGTCAAACCACAAAGATATTGTCCAAAATCATCCCGGATCTATTTTTCGGCAGGGACAGTGTTCTCTTGGGAGCCGCCAGCAGGCTCCTCTGCAATCCGGTCGTAAATGGCCGCCAATGCCTGTTGAACGCTGTCGAAACGCAATGAAACGCTTCGGACGTGCCACGCCGCCGTCAGAAACAGCGCAATGAGCAACATCGCGCGCGCGGCCATTGCTATAGTCGAAGTCAAAGCGCCATGTCCTCGCGTGATTTCGGTGAATCCTCCAATCACAAGCAAAAGGAGCAGTAACCCCCATGCGATCCCGACTGCCCATCGTATCCGATTAACCTGCCTGCGTTTCTTCTCGATTGCCATCATAATTCTCCTTTCAAGTGCTACGATTTGTTTTTCGTTCAATTGCCGCTCATGCGGCAGAGCTTTGATGTCATATCCGTTACTCATGCGGGATTACCTCCAGTTGACGTCGGAGAGCTAACTTAGCGTAGTGCAGGCGTGATTTGACTGTCCCTTCGGTCACCCCGAGAGCCCCCGATAGTTCGGCATAACTCATTCCCTCGAAAAAACGCAGAATTAGGACCTCACGGTGGGCGACATGCAGGCCGTCAAGCGCACGATCCAGATGCGGCGCATAACGGTCAAAGTAAGAATCGCGCACCTCATCCACCGCCAGCAAATCGAGGTCGGCTGCAGGTATTTCACGCACGGCGGCAATGTGCTGGAGCGCCTTGTTGCGCGTGATTCCATAGAGCCAGGAACGAAACTTCCCCGCGTCTCGAAGAGTACGCAGGGAAGTCCATGCCGTGACCCATGCTTCCTGCACTACATCTTCGCTAACCGACTCTGACAAACCGAGCTTTCGGACAAACCATGTGAGGCGCCGCGTGTGCTCATGCACGAGTTGCTCAAAAGCCAAGTCGTCTCCTAAACGCGCCCTGGCAGCCAAGAGACGTTGCTCTGCCGCTGACTTCATCATTATGTAGTCTCCTTACCAATATGTCGGAGAAATGGCTCAAATGTTCATTCGCAGCAACGATCTGTGTTGCGGAACACCGACTGCAAAGGCTTTAGTTAGTGACAGTTGCCTATTAGACTCCTTCTTTTGCAGGTAAACATGGCGGTCATCATCAACAAAGAACACATCCTGCTGGTTATTCCTCCGCTGGGTGATGTGATGAGAAACCCCAAGGATTACTATGCGCGCTGTTCTTGGCATGTCATCAAGATAACATGAACCACGGAAAAGGTCAATTTAATAGGTGATCGTCCCCATTAAAGACTAACAGATTTGTCGCCGCCATCTTCAATTCCGTACTACTATCCTCCAGAATCTGTGTAAGCTGCACGAATTTTCATGCCGCCATTTCCTAACCCGGCAAGCCGGAACCAAGATCTTACCACGAAGGCACGAAGGGCACGAAGAAGAAAGAGGATTCTATCCGTAGATTCCACAGATTAACGCCAACTGGGAAATAGATACTTTTCCCATAGCGCTAACCGTATGAATCATGTAATTCTTTTCCTTCTGTATTGCGTCTTTGCGCCTTGGCGTGAGAAAATTCTTTGCCAATTTGTACAGAAATTTATTGCTAAGAGACTAAGTTGTTCATTTCCAAATATTAAAAGCCGACATAAAACAGTGCGGTATGCACGCCAAGGCACAAAGAACTCAAAGGGGAGAATGTTATTCTAAATCATCACGGTTTATCTCCGTTCATCGAGGGCAAATTTCTTCAATATTTTGTTACAATTTTGTCTGTGTCGTTGGCAATACGCATTCCCTATCTGATATGATCTCGAGAATATTGGTTTGCGGCGCAAAACACTTGGGATGCTTTGCGCATACATCTTTTGTCATTTCGCGTTGACTTGTCGCGTTTGGTGAATATGTAAGAATATCAGGAGAACTGACAAATGGCTAAGGTCGGGTACGGAATTATTGGCTGCGGCAACATTGCGCCCCTTCATGCGGACGCGATTGCGGCGACGGAAGGCGCGGAACTTGTTGCCGTGTCGGATGTTGTTGAAGAAAACCTCAAGAAGATGTCCGAGAAATACGGCGCGGAACCTTATACTGATTTCCGCGAGATGATCAAACGTGACGATATCCAGGTAGTCAACTTGTGCATCCCCAGCGGCATGCGCGCGGAGATCGCGGTGGAAGTCGCCAGAGCAGGCAAGCACATTATCTCGGAGAAACCGCTGGAAGTGAGCACGGAACGCATTGACATGCTGCTCGACGCAGTAGATGAAGCGGGTGTTAAGCTGGGGTGTATTTTCCAGTCCCGTTTTGCTGATGGCGCGCGTCTTGTTAAGAAAGCCGTTGAAGAGAAGCGCTTTGGCAGGATCTTTCTTGGCGACGCTTACATCAAATGGTATCGTTCTGAAGAATATTTCGCGAGCGGCGCCTGGCGCGGCACACGCAAACTCGATGGCGGCGGTTGTCTGATGAATCAGGGCATCCACCAGATCGACCTTCTTTTGTGGTTTATGGGTAAAGTCAAAAGTGTATATGCCAAAACGGCGACAGTGGCCCACGAAGGTTTGGAAGTGGAAGATCTGGCCTGCGCAATGATCGAATTCGAGAGCGGCGCTATGGGCATGATCGAGGGCAGCACGGCGATATATCCCGGTCATCCGGCCCGTGTTGAAATTCATGGCAGCGAAGGCAGCGCCGCGATTGAAGACGGGAAACTTCAGTTCTGGCAGTTCAAGGATGAGCGTCCCGAGGATGAAGAGATTCGCACGGCCATCAAATCGACTGGCGAGGGCGCTGGCGCGGCTGATCCAATGGCCAACATGAACCACGAGGGCCACCGTCGGCAGATCGAAGACTTCACAAACGCGCTTCGTGAAGGCCGTGAACCGTTCGTCGACGGCAGAGAAGGCCGCCGCGCGGTTGAATTGATTGAGGCGATATACAAATCCGCCGAAACAGGACAGGCTGTTCTGTTGTAATTGAATAATTAGTCATTTCCCGGAGTTTATCCCGTTGCGGGCTTGTCCGGTGTGTATAAAACAGAGTTGCTACTGGCCGGGCTGGCGTACGGCGTTGCCAGTATCACAATGACCTCGCTTGAGGTCTTGGGAGAAAAAGATGCTTTTCAAAATAAAAACCTTAGAAACTATCAGGCCGCTTTTATTGGCCGGCATATGCGCGGTTGTTCTCTGCGCCAGTTTTTCAGCCTATGCACAGGATACCGCGCCCGCCGCGCCCGCGCCAGTTCTGGATATCGACACAGCGCCTGCCCTGCCGGCAGTCGTCGCTACCGTTGAAGGCGAGGCCATCTCCGGTGTGGAATATGGCAAGGTGCTTGATGGACTCAAGCAGCGCAGAGCTATGATGTCCGGGATGGACCCGAATCGCGATCCGAACCAGCCGCCAGCCGGTGTGACGGAGGAAGAAAAGCGCACGCTGCTCGACAACATGATCAAAACAAAAGTGATGGCGTGCCTGGCCCGGAAGGAAGAGCTTGCCGCCACCGATGAAGAGGTACAGGAAGCCATAAATGAGATTGTGGAAAAGAATCCCCAGATTCAAAATGAAGAACAGTTCGCGACGATGGTTGAAGCGCAGGGAATGACTTTGGATGATCTCAAGGCCCGTATTCGCGACAGCCTGATCACCGAGAAACTTTTCGAGATGAAGACAAAAGATATCATCGTCACGGATGAAGACACGACCATAAAATACGATGAGCTCAAGGAAGCTGGCCAATTGAACAAACCGGCCATGGCAGACGTGTCCCACATTCTTGCATCGCCAGTGACCGCGGAACCGGGTGTGAATCAGGCGGAAGCCGCCGAAAAAGCCACTGAGGAGGAATGGGCCGCGGCAAAAGAGCGGATCGACGCAGCGCGCGCGCGGATCGTTGCTGGTGAAGACTTCGCCAAAGTGGCGGAAGAAGTGACGGATGATCCCGGATCGAAAGCCAATGGCGGGATGTATCCAAATACAGTCAAGGGCAAGATGGTGCCGGCGTTCGACAAACTGACCTTTGAAGGGCCTATTGGCGAACTCTCAGAACCGTTCAAAACCTCATTCGGCTGGCACATTCTTATAGTCAAAGACCGCCATGAAGCGGGAGTCGCCGAGTTTGATGAAGTGAAAGACCGTATCATTGAGTTTCTGGAACGGCAGGAAAAGGTGGACGCTTTCACAAAATATGTTGACGAAGCCCAGAAAGGCCTCAAGATTGAAATTTTGATTTCTTTCGCGGATTCCGGCGCGGAAGAATCCAGCGGTGACTCCGCCGAGGGACCTGCGTAATCCGCTTGGGTTCTGCAATTATTAACTGTTGCGTTACTGCCGCCGGAATCTTTCAATCCGGCGGCAATATTTATAAAATGCTCTAAATCTGAAGGAGAAGAATAATGTCCGCGGTAAACCCTTTGAACATCACCCTTATCGGCGCGGGAATGATCACATATGACGTGCTGCTGCCCGCCATATATCATTTGCAGCGTCTTGGCATGATTGGAAAGATTGATATTTGCGCATTGAACACCGCGCCGCTTAAAACACTTAAAGAAAGCAAGGAGATGGCCGAAGCGTTTCCCGGTCAGAGTTTCAATGCATTTCCGGCGCTGGATGAGCCGGAGGACAAAATGTTCCCCGACTTGTATAAAGACATGCTGGCGAATGCCGAACCGCGCAATGCCGCCGTTGTTGCGGTCCCGGATCAGCTCCATTACCCAATCGTGATGGAAGCGTTGAAGAATAATCAGCATGTGCTGTGCGTCAAACCTCTCGTACTCAAATATGAGCAGGCCGTCGAGATTGAAAATATCGCCCGTGAAAAAGGGCTGTTCATCGGCGTTGAATACCACAAACGTTTCGACCGGCGCTCCCTGATCGCCCGCCGCCACTATCAGGCAGGCAATTTCGGCGAATTCGTCATGGGCGAAGCCAAGCTCATTGAGCCGTACCTGTACCGCGGCTCCAATTTCCAGAATTGGTTTACCTGTGAAAACACTGACCCGTTCGTCTACATCGGCTGCCACTATGTTGACCTGATATATTTTATCACTGGCCTGAAACCCGTTGGCGTTTCCGTCCAGGGCGTCAAAGGCAAATTCCCGAACGGCAACGAGGGATACATGTGGTCGCAGGGCCGCGTGACATTTGAGAACGGCGCCGTCCTGTCCGTCACCAACGGACTCGGATACCCCGATGAAGGCGCAGGCTCCAATGAACAGGGCCTGGTCGCGTATTGCGAAAGCGAGGGCAAGACATGCCTGTTCGAGCATAAAGATAATTTCCGCGGCGTCAGCCATTCATACAAAGACCCGATTGGCTGCGGCGGCACGGTCTTCAACTACGTCAACCCTGATTTTTTCCAGTACGTGCCATGGGAAGGCCCCGGCTATAAGCCCTTGGGATATGGCTTTGACTCCGTAGCCAACATCCTGACGGCGATACAAGGCGTCAGGCAGCGTGTCGCCGGCCTTTCAGAGGATGAAGTCCTGGCGAAGTCCCGCGAACTCATCGCTGAAGTGGACGCCAAAGGTCTGATAGCGACGCCCGCCAACTCCAGCATAAATGAACTGGTAACGGAAGCCGCCCGTGTCTCCATATTGAACAACGGTGATTACGTGAAAATTGTCTACGGAGACAGTCCGCGCATTGAAGCAAAATAATCGGCGATGACACACGAGCGGGGAGGCGCTGATGCCTACGAAAAATGAATGCATGCTAATTCGCGGAGTCATTACCGGCGACTCCAAACCTTCGGACATCGTTCTGAAAAATGGGGTTGTCAAAGAGATAAAACCCGCGACGCGGCGCAAGCCCGACGGAGGCTCAAAATACGCCCACATCTCTACAACCCTTTTCGATATTCAAGTAAATGGCGGCATGGGGATAGATCTCCAAAACCCTGCTCTCACGCCAGAAGACGTTGCGAAGCTGGATGATTTCATGGCAGGCAACGGGGTGTCCCATTGGATACCGACGGTGATAACAGCCTCGAAGAAAAATATCCTGCACGCCTGCGGGACCATCGCCGAAGCCAGAAAAAACAGCGTCCTCAAACGCGCCATACCAGGTGTCCACATTGAAGGGCCGTACATATCGCCCGTCGACGGTCCGCGCGGCGCCCACGCTAAACGCCACGTCCGCAAACCGTCCCTGCGCGAGTTCGATGAATTCATGAAGGCCGCCGATGGGCATATCGCATACGTGACCATCGCCCCCGAACTGGACGGGGCCATCCCTTTCATAAAGGGCATGATGAAACGCGGTGTCAAAGTCAGTCTGGGGCATCACAATGCTTCACCGGACATTATCGAGCGAGCTGTCCAGGCGGGCGCGGAGTTATCGACCCACCTCGGCAACGGCATCGCCGGGATGATCGATCGCTACAACAATCCGCTATGGCCACAGCTTGACCAATACAGACTATACGCCTCACTGATTGCGGATTTGGAGCATCTCCCCCCGCATGTGCTACGCGTGATCATAAGAGCGAAATCGCCCGGACGGACCATACTCACATCCGATTGCACCAATCTGGCAGGACTCAAACCAGGAAAATACAAACTGGGAGAATGCCCGGTCGAGATGCTGCCCTCCGGCAGAATATGCCTGAGCGGCACGCCCTATCTTGCGGGAAGTTCACTTTTGCTGCTTCAAGGGGCGATCAACTGCGTCGAACAAGGCGCATTGACATTCGAGCAGGCCATCGCCTCGGCATCATCAATCCCAGGCAGATTTTTCAAACTAAGACACAAATTCCAGAGGCCGCAAATTGGCAAGAAGGCCGACCTGATTGTCTTTAATGTTTTGACTGGCAAACGCGGCGGAATGAAAGCGGATATCAAAGCGGCATTCGTGAATGGGACCATGAGGACACAGTAACCATGAGAGAAGACATAATGAGCGCATTTCTTTTTCCCGGTCAGGGCAGTCAAACACCAGGCATGGGCGCGGATTTCTATGAAAACAGCGTTCCTGCGCGTGAAATCCTTGACAAAGCGGCTGAACTCTACGGTGAAGATGGATGGCTGGAGACCATTTTTTCCGGCGAGGCGGCGCAACTTGCCGATACACGGTTCGCGCAACCTGCGTTGTTGGCAGTTGAGACGGCGATAGCTGAACATCTTAAGGCAAACGGGATTACACCAAGCGCATGCGCCGGACATAGCCTCGGCGAGTTTTCAGCGCTCGTGGCTTCGGGCATTATCGAGTTTGAAGCAGCGTTCAATCTTGTGAAAGAACGTGCCCGCCTCATGTCAGAGGATGTGCCGGAAGGGGCCATGGCGGCCATTATGGGATTGGATGCTGAAAGCATAGCGGAGGCGCTGCCGGACAACGTGGACGTGGCCAACTATAACGGCCCCAATCAGACAATCATATCGGGGCCGCTCGAAGGCATTGACGCTGCCGGGCCTATGCTTAAAGATGCGGGCGCCAAACGAGTGATCCGGCTGAAAGTTTCCGGGCCATTCCATTCATCCTGCATGAAAAGCGCAGGGGAAGCGTTCCGGAAAGTATTGGCCGATGCGCCATTGAAAACACC
>Ga0255394_10043_pt1 | contig 17626 bp, 15 predicted proteins | sample ANMaggSeSYBR01D3_FD_182112 | JGI IMG/M metagenome (GOLD analysis project Ga0255394, IMG submission 182112) | Sediment cell enrichment communities from methane seep in Santa Monica Basin, California, United Staets - ANME aggregate JGI... | ecosystem: Environmental > Aquatic > Marine > Cold seeps >...
ATATTGCCACCCAAAACAACTAGGTCACCATCTAATACTTCACTTGATCCTAGGGTAAAGTTTCCCCCAAATACAACCTTATCGTCCGAGAATCCGGATGCAGAAGCAGTTATGGGGATGAGCACTGCAGTGATGAGCAGTAGTAGAAAGATAAATCGAGTAATGTTTTTCATGCGCTAAGCTCCTTCTGGAGTGTCCTGGATCTGAATAAGGAAATCATCCAGGCACCTGTAATCCCGGATAAGCTGACAGCTATGGTGTACAGCCATGCGGGTGAAATCAATTTAATACTAACCCGAACCAGGGGAGTAACAATATCCCATAACTGATTCAAGAAAACTATCCAATTGGCTACTAAAGTAACCATTTCAAGCATTATTTGCGGGAAATAAGCCAGGGCTGACCTGATTTGTAACCCAACAGTAGATAACAACAATAAGGTTGCTGCTGAAATTACAGATAGAGTAATTCCCAGGATTAACTGGTTTTTCCGATTTTCATCCTTTTCAATATTGGTTACCCAGCGTGTGCTGAATCCAGGACTGGGTTCAAGAACAGGGCTTGTATTAAAAAGGTGATTAATTTGTTGGGCTGCCTTGTACAAGGATAAGCAGGCGGAGCATCCCTTCAGATGACTCTGAAGGTCCCGATGTTGTTCCTGATTGAGCTCCGTACCCATTAGAATCCAGGTTTCATATTGTTGATGTTTCATGAGCAATCCTTTTAGCAGTTGAGTTTACTGGTGGTGCTGAAGGCAACTGCATTCCTTGCCACTTCTCAGCCATTAGTTGTCTGGCGCGGAATAATCGGCTTTTTACCGCACTACTGCTTAAGTCCAACGTTTCTGCGATTTCTTCATACGAATAATCATGCCAATATTGAAGAATTACAGCAGCCCGGTCTACTTCGTTTAGACTTGTCAGGAGAGATTGAATTTGTCCCAATTTTTCTTTCTCCAAGGCGGCTTTTTCCGGACTGGGGCCTGTATCGGGTGGTGCAAGCCAGGCGTGTTTTTCGTTGTCCATTGATAAAATAGTTACTTTCTTTTTCCTCAGCTGATCAATGCTGTAGTTCGAGGCGATCGATAATACCCAGGTAGCAAAAGACCTTGAGATATCGTAACGGTCGATAGCCTGATAAGCCCGGATAAAAGCTTCCTGGGCAGCATCTTCCGCTGCGGTCGGTGTACCTAACATCCTATAACAAACGCTGTAGACCGGTTTCTGATATTTTTCGACTAATTTTGCAAACGCATCTTTGTCGCCGGCTTTTGCTTCAGCAATCCATTGTTGCTCAGTGTCACACACTAAACTTCTCCTTGAGTTTTGCCCTGTACCAATATACGAGGCTTTGAAAATAAAGTTGCAGGAATTTTATAAGTAATATTATTCTTCCCCCATTGGTAAAAATCCCTCTCCTCTTACCTCATGAGTCTGACCAATGATTAAAAAAGCTTTGGGATCCAAATAAGATCAGTAAATAATCCTTGAATGTTTTTCTATCCGATGAAATGTTTTTGATAAAACCTAAGACTTTTTTCATAATCCTCTTATCTGAATGTAGTTCTACACGCATTATACCTTTTTGACAGAAAACCCAGCTGAAGGATTAACCTTCGCCGGGTTTTAGTTTAATACTTTGGTTATTGCTGGTTAATCTAACAAGGTGGTCGAAGCCAGGTTTTCCAGGACTCCAATCACTGCCGAATTATCCAGGTCTCTCATGCCCATCTGGAGCATAGCTGAATACAATTGAGTATGGATCCCAGCAGCGGGTAGGGGAGCGCCGTATTCTCGGGCAGTATCCATGACTATATTTAAATCCTTTTCCTGCATATAGGCTTTAAAACCGGGTTGTCGATTTCCTGAAAACAAGCGATCAGATTTTACATCCAAAGTCCAGCACTGAGCAGCGCCGCCCTGGATGGCTTGAACAACTTTTACGGGATCCGCCCCTGATTTTTTTGCCAGGATGAGTAGTTCTCCCATTGCTACCATTTGGGCAGCTACCATAATTTGGTTAGCGGCTTTTGCGATTTGCCCCGATCCGGCATCTCCAACATGAGTGATGGATTTTCCTACTACCCCAAAAATCGGCAGCACCTTTTTCAGCGCTTTTTCCGGTCCTCCGACCATAATTGCCAAGGTTCCATTCTGCGCTCCAATATCCCCTCCGCTTACCGGTGCATCCAAAACAAAAGCACCTTTGGATTCAAATTGTTGAGCGATCTTTCTAGCCAGGGAAGGTTTGATCGTGGAATGATCAACATAAATTAACCCTTCTTTTACGCCTTCAAGTATGCCATCCTTTCTCAGGGCGACCAATTCTACATCGGGAGAATCTGGTAAATTGGTAAATATTATATCCACTTGAGCGGCAACTTCCCGGGGAGAGAACGCTTCCTCTGCACCTTCTTTTACTAAATAGTTTACGACATCCCGGCTACGATTATGCACAACCACCGAGTAGCCTGCTTTAAGCAGATTCTGGACCATAGGTTTTCCCATCAGGCCCAGACCGATATAGCCAAGTTTTGGTTTCGTGCCCATACGTTGCTACTCCTTTGCTGCGTTTGGCTTCTGTCCTGTCTTATTCATTCTTAATTTATTGTATATTAATTATTTCTTGGGTTGATCTTTGGCCAGGGTAAACCCATCCGCCGAATCCTGGATAGTCCAGCCTTTCTTTTCAATTTCTAAACGGAGATCATCCGCACTCTGCCAGTCATTCTCGTTCCGGGCAATTTCCCTTTTTTCGGCTAATTCATGAATCTCGCTGGATGGGATCATGCTGTCTTTACTCTTTTGCTGGACATCGAGAGCTGTTTCCCAGCTATCAGACAAGAGTCCCCTCCGAGGATCCGGTAGTTGATAATCCCCCAGATCTGATAATCTAACTGCACAGTCCGATTGGATAACTCGTTTTGAGCCTTGACTCAAGATAGTAACGTTCCCGGAACCAACTACATGAGTACAGGCATTCTCAAAATCGATGATCAACCCGGTATGCTCATCGATTCCAATCACAACCTGATCGGAGGGCAATAAATTCAACAAAGCGTTAAACCGGGATTGCCCCATGAAACACCGGCTGGTGTCCAGATCAACACCACCTTCATTGTTATTCCAATGAGGTATAAAAACCAGGTTGAGCTGGTAGGGAGAAAAGAAATCGAGGCCTGGAATCCAATGGATGTCCTGCCCAACCTTGTAGATTTCATATACAGGAAGAGCAGAAGAACTGATCGCGATAGTAGTAGCGCTTGAGAGAGCTAAAGCCGCTCCCATTCTGTGACGGGTGAGAATGTATTCCCAGGTAAGGGTTTTATCCAGTTGCCGGATAGCATAGGTTGGACTGCCGGGTCCCATGAAAATCAGGTCTGATTCCAGGATGGGAAGTGCAATCTTAGGATTATCTGGACTGAACTCAGATCCTTTTTTGCGGGCTGGAATTAGGCTGGGTTGAGGTTTATAGTTTTGCAGGTGATCTTGGAGAAAACTAGCAACATTCCCAGCAACTTTTTCTGAATTTAATTCAAATCCTGCAGGGGTTTCAATGATGCTCACTGTAGGAGAAGAGGGGAGTCTCTTAAACAAGAAATCAAATATTTTTTGTCCGCTGGGCGCTGTTTCGCCGGATCCAAAAAGGGCAATCGGTCCTGGAGTTGAGGAAGGAATTATTTTGTCCATGTCAGAATTATGCACCACTAAAATGTTATTTTACCTGAAATGAAATATTTATCATCATACTACACTATACCTTAAAACAACGATCCGTAATCCCGGGAGGTTTACGGATCGTTTTATCTTCAAATGAAAGATCTATCAGAGGTTATAGAGGTTTGAGATATTTTTTAGGAGATATTCCTGGCAGGCATCCTGTAAATTATATTCAGGCTGCCAGTTCCAATCATTCCTGGCAGCGCTGTCGTCAACATCTGCTGGCCAGCTGTCGACAATTGCCTGTCGTTTGGGATCAGGTTTAAAATAGATTTCAGATCCTGGAAAACTATTCTGGGCCAGATCTTTAAAATCCTGGGCAGAAAAGCTGAAGCTGGTCACATTATAGATCCGGGTTTGAAGATTTTCCATTGGCGCTTCAGCTAACAACTCTAAGGAACGAACCGCATCAGGCATAACCATAAAAGGTATCCGAACGTCTTCGCGGACAAAACAGTCATAGGGTTTACCCTGGGCTGCATAATGGATCATCTCCGGTCCAAAATCACTAGTTCCACCACTGGGAATTGTAAAAGCGCTGATGATCCCGGGAAATCTTAATGCTCGAAAATCAAGTCGCACCGGTTCCGTGTCAGCCAACTGGTGATAATACTCACTGTAATAATTTCCAACTTTTTCACAATATAGTTTTGAGCAACCATACATCGTGGTTGGGTTAGTCCATTCACTTTCCTTGATTGTGGTAATGCGATTTTTGGTTTTCAGGTCAGGTAGCCCATAAACTGCAATTGAACTGGGAAAAAGAAACTTCACTGGTTGAGATTGTTCTCTTGATTGACGGGCGGCTATCTCCAGTAAATCGATCGTGCTGCAGGTGTTGACTTGGTGAGCCAGAAGGGGATCATGTTCGGCGGTTGTTGATAACACCGCGGCCAGATGATAAATCATATTAAAGTTATATTCTTCTTCCAGCCCTGAAAGCAGATCTTTATTAAGTAAATTTCCCACAAAATGTTTTGATTTCCCTGATAATTCTTCGGGGAGTTCTTTGAGATCAACAGTAACCAGAGTTGTGAATTCATTACCAGACAGAGATTTAATTAACGCCTGTCCGATTTCACCGCTTGCTCCTGTGATTAAAACCGTTCTATTTGGCATATATGGCACCTTTTTAGTAGGTTTTAGAAAAAACCATTCTGATAAGTATTATATGAGGTATATTTGTTGTGCTAGAATAATTTTAGTGTTTAATCATACTTTACCATATGGGATTTTTTATTGATTTCCAAGTGAGAGAAATCATATAATTCCCGTGGGAGATAATAATGCCACTTTCAATTGTTGTTGGAGCCCAATGGGGTGATGAAGGCAAAGGAAGAATAGTTGATCTGCTAGCTGTTGAGGCTGATATGGTTGCTCGTTATTCTGGTGGTGATAACGCCGGACATACAGTCTCGGTAGGGGATAAAATTTTTAAGTTGCATTTACTTCCCTCGGGAATTATCCATCCCCATGCTCTGGGTTTGTTAGGAAATGGAATGGTGATCAATCCGGAAGTTCTTATCAATGAGATGGATAAGGTCCGCCAGTCCGGAATACTAATAAATCCCGATAGAATCAAAATCTCACATGCGGCCCATTTGATCACCCCCGGACATATCGCCCTCGATGCTGCCCTTGAGCAAGCCAGGGGAGATCAGATGATTGGAACGACAAAACGAGGGATAGGTCCGGCCTACACTGCAAAAGTCACTCGATCAGGGTTAAGAATGGAGCAGATGTTAAATCCGGAGAAATTTGAATCTGCTGTCAGAGACCATATCAGGGATGTAAATTCCCAGCTAAAAAACTTAAATTGCATGGGAAACCTGGACGCTGATAAAATTGCCCAGGAATATCGTGCCTATGCGGATATTTTAGCTCCCTACATCACTGAGGTGGGTTTATTGGCTTATAAAACTCTCGAGCAGGGGAAATCGATTTTGGCGGAAGGAGCTCAGGGGACTCTACTGGATCTAGATCATGGAACCTATCCTTATGTAACCAGCTCAACACCGACTGCCCCCGGCGCTCTGGTGGGTTTGGGATTAGGTGTAGGTGCAGCGGACCGGGTTATTGGTGTGGTTAAGGCATTTCAAGCTCGGGTGGGTGAGGGACCATTCCCTACCGAATTATTCGATGATTTAGCTCTAAGATTACGAGGAACAGGGGCAAATGACTGGGATGAATTCGGAACCACAACTGGACGACCACGCCGGGTAGGCTGGTTGGATCTCGTCTTACTGCGATATGCCTGCCGAATAAACGGAATTACTGAATTGGCTATCACAAAGCTTGATATATTATCGGGACTGAAATCCCTAAAAATATGTTCCGGATATAGGGTCAGGGAAGAAGTTTATCCGGATCTGCCCCTGGGACCGGCAGATCTCTTGGGGTATGAACCTGTCTACGAAGAAATTCCGGGGTGGGAGGAAGATATCAGCGGCATTCGTTCCTGGGATGACCTTACAGAACGAGCTCAGAACTATATAAATCAAATAGAAGAATTGACAGGATTACCAGTCAAGATTATATCGGTTGGCCCCGAACGGTCCCAGGTTATAATCCGCTAAGCTCCCTATGAATAAGATCTGGATTATCCTATTGAGTATATTATTAAGCGCTTGTATTTCCCTGACTACCCCTGAGTCGGTAGCAACAGTGACTTCTACCCCTGCTCCTTCACCTACAGTCATAATCGAGTGGTTTCCACCTACGCCAACCCCGGAACAATTACCGACTATAGCTGTCACACCTACCCAAGAATTAATGTCAGAAATTGGAGAGATCATTTTTCAGGCTGAATTACTCTCTTCTGAAGGATGGATTATTCCTCAAACAGATCGCGGTCAGATTAATATCCATAATGGCGAGATCAACATTGTTATCAATGAACCTAAATCACTACTGGTAGGGACCCTTGAGAGACCAGATTTGCAGGATTTTTATGCAGAGATCACTGCCAATCCAGTACTTTGTGCCGGGAAAGATGAATACGGATTTTTGTTCCGGGTAAATAGGAGAGATCAATATTACCGATTATCCCTCTCCTGTGATGGAGAAGTTCGGATTGACAAGATTGGTGAGGGGAGTAACTCAGTTCTCTACCCCTGGACCCGCAGTGGAGCGGTTCCCGCTGGTGCACCTAGTATCTTAAAACTTGTAGTATTTGCCATCCAGGATGAGATCCGGATATTTATTAATGGGGAGCCCCAGGTAGTAATCTTTGACCAGGAATTTCGGGTAGGCTCATTTGGTGTGTTTGCCCGCTCGGCAGGAGAGGGAGCGGTAACGGTTAGTTTTTCAGATTTAATTGTCCGGGAGGTTATTCCAAAATAGATATCAGGCAGATTGGATTATCCCGGATTTCTTTTCCCAGCAGGAGAATGAATCAAAGCAGGAATACATAAATTCCCTCCTTTGCTGGGGATCCTCTAATAAATAAAGAGGATGTATAATAGCTGGAAAGGGGATTAATAACTCCCGGTTTGGGGAGAAACCATTTTAACTAATGAAGGAGGAACGAAAGTGTATCAGAAGATAACTATTATCGGGAACTTAGGACGTGATCCTGAAATGAGATATTTGCCAAGCGGTCAGGCAGTGACCAATATTTCTGTCGCAACCAATCGCAGGTATACAGATTCCAATGGCCAGAAGGTAGATGAGACCACCTGGTTCCGTGTATCCGTCTGGGGAGCCCAGGCAGAATCGGTCAATCAATACCTTAAACAGGGAAGCAAAGTGTTGGTTGAAGGGCGGCTGCGCCCGGATCCGGACACGGGCGGACCTAATATTTGGACCAGGAATGATGGAAGCCCCGGAGCGAATTTTGAGATAACAGCTCAAAATGTCCTCTTCTTATCCAGCCGGGCAGAAGACCAGGCAATCACATCTAGTGAGCCAGGTGGAATGTCCGAACCGGTAGATGAGGATGATATACCGTTCTAAATACTTGGAACAGTGAAGTTGTAGTGATCCAGAGGTTGTGGTTATGGATAATACTAAATCAGAAAAGAAAAGACCAATAATAACTATCCCTCCTGATTTGGAGGTAGTGTATGCAAACCTGGTAAGGATTACACATTCACCTTCAGAGTTGATTTTTGATTTTGCACAAATGCTTCCTGGATTAACCGGACCTTCGTTTAAATCCCGGGTTTTAGTCAGCCCTCTGACCGCAAAATTGATTTATAAAGCCCTGGGTGATAACCTTACCAAATATGAAGCAAGTTTTGGGGAAATCTCAATTCCTGGCAAATCCTCGTTAGCGGACAGTTTGTTTCAACCGCCGGAAGAATAATCGAGAGCCCAGGGAGATTACGATTACCTTGCCTTCAGTCATTGGGCGGATATAATACACTGCAATGAAAAACGAATTGACTGAGTTTAATAAGATAGCAATTGCTGTCCATCCCAAAAACCATCAAGCCTATACGCTTGCTGAAGAAATAGCCGCTTCCTTAAGAAAGGATGACAAAAAGGTTCTTCTTGGGCGAATGGATGATAAAAAACTCCGGGCGGGTATCTGTGATGGATGCCAGGAGTTATTGATCGCCCTGGGTGGGGATGGGACAATGTTAAGGGCTGGGCATATCAGTGCTCCCTCCCGCATTCCGATTTTAGGGATCAATCTTGGTCACTATGGATTTTTAACAGAGATTCAGGTAGATGAATGGCAGGATGCGTTGGATCGGGTTTTAAATGGGGAATTCTGGTTGGAAAAGCGCATGATGCTGCTGACTACTTTGTTTCGGGGTGATCGTAAGTTAGGTGTATGGAATGCTTTGAATGATACTGTAATCAGTCGGGGAGAAACCATCCGCCCTGTTCAATTAGAGATCTCTATCAATGACCGGCATCTCAGCACGACTGTTGCAGATGCGGTAATTGCCTCAACTGCTACTGGATCCACAGCTTATGCCATGGCAGCGGGTGGTCCTATTCTGTCTCCAGAGCTCAGAAATATTATCCTCGTCCCTGTTGCTCCTCATCTTTCAATTGAACAATCGTTGGTTTTATCTGAAAATGTCTTGGTATCCGTCACTGTAAATACCTCTCATCAGGCAGTGATTAGCGTTGACGGCCAGCCGGCTATCCAGATGAAAACTGGAGATAGAGTGGAAATTCAGGCTAGTGATTATGAGGTACAGTTTATTCGTTTCCAGGACCCTGGATATTTTTATCGAAACCTAATTCCATATATGGATCAGAATCCATCTATAAAGAAAAGAAATGTCTGATTTAAATACTTCCCTTACTTGTACTTTTCATCCAAAACGAGAAACCCAGTTACGATGCAACCGGTGTAACCGCCCGATTTGCATCAAATGTGCCACTCATACACCCACAGGGTATCGCTGTTCGGAATGCATACGATCTCAACAAAAGGCCTTTATTACAGCCAGGTGGTTCGACTATGTTATTGCCTTCATCATTACGGGAGTAATTTCCTTTTTGGGAAGTTGGTTTTCATATCGCATGTTTGGCGGGATATTTACAATTTTTATTGCATTAGGAGCTGGCTGGCTGGCTGTTTGGATGGTAAAGAAAGCCATCAATAACCGCCGATCTCCGCTGCTGAAAATTGTTATGAGTATCACGGCTTTTTTAGCCAGCCTTTACCCAATTATTACCTTGATAATATATACTATTCAAGAAATACGGGTATATGGTTATGCTCTTGGTGGGGGATATTTTTCACTAATCTGGTATCTGGCCTATTCTGTCATTATTGCTTCTAATGTGCATTTCCAGCTAAAAAAATAAAATGCTTCTTGAATTACGTATTAAAAACTTCGCCATTATTGAAACGCTGACCCTGGATTTTAGTCCGGGATTGATTATTTTAACCGGGGAAACAGGCGCTGGAAAATCGATTATTATGGGGGCGCTGGATATGTTGTTGGGGCAGCGGGTTGATATGACTACACTAAGAAAGGGAAGTGAGTTTGCCAGTGTGGAAGCGGTATTTAAGATTCCTGAAAGCGTCAAGGACCCGATCATCCAATTATTGAAAGAGGAAGAGCTGCTGGATGATTACGAACATATCACATTAACACGTGAATTAAGAAAGGATAAACGGAATATTGCCAGGGTGAATGGCCACAGGACAAACGTGGGAGTTTTAGTTCAACTTGGTGAATATTTGGTGGATATTCACGGACAATCGGAGCACCTTTCCCTGATGCGAGTAAACCAGCACCTGGATTTGCTTGATCGTTTCTCAGATACTACTGAACTGCTTACAAAATACCAGGATGTTTATACTGAACTGAAGGTTGTGCAGGCTGAGCTGAATCGATTGAGGAAGTCTGATCTCGAAGCAGAGCAAAGGAAAGAGTTGCTGGCATTCCAGGTAGACGAGATCGAAAAAGCCACATTGGAAGATGGAGAAGATAAAATCCTCCTGGAACGAAGAACCAGGCTGGCCAATGCAGAAAAATTAGCTGACGTTAGTCAAAATATCCTGATCTTGCTGGATGATGCCCCTGGGCATCATCCTACGGTGATGGATTTACTGGGTCAAATCGTAAGCTCGGTAGAGGATCTGTCAAAAACGGATCCGAGTTTAGCTGAACTGAATGAAAAAACCGGGGAGTTGAGTGAAGGTTTATTCGAAATTGGAAAGGATTTACGGGCCTACCTTGATAGTCTTGAGTTTGATCCTGATGAATTTGAAAATGTACAGGATAGATTGGAATTAATCCGTGGGCTAAAAAGAAAATTTGGTGAAACGATTCCTGAAATCATTGCTTATCAGTCTCGATCCCAGATAGAACTGGAAGAGATTACGGGCCGAAGTTCCAGGATTGTGGATTTAGAAGTAGAGGAAAATAAACTGCTCACACAGCTTATCCAACGAGGTAGTGAACTTTCCATGGGTAGAAAACAGGGGGCACAAACTCTGGCATCAGAACTGGAAATCCAGCTTAATGATTTGAAAATGGCAGGCTCAAAATTTAAGGTTGATTTTGAAATCAAAGAGGACCCGGAAGGAGTGGTCACGAAAGAAGGGCAGAGGATTGCATATTACTCGAATGGCCTGGAGAAAGTGGAATTCCTGATCGAGACTAATCCAGGGGAAGGATATAAACCACTCGCAAAAACAGCCTCAGGTGGCGAAACAGCCCGGTTAATGCTAGCTATAAAAAATGTCCTTGCCCAGGCAGATTTTATCTCCACTTTGGTGTTTGATGAAATTGATCAGGGAATCGGGGGACGGATAGGTGCCGTTGTGGGAGAGAAGCTTTACCGGTTAACAGAAAAACACCAGGTGATTTGTATCACCCACTTACCGCAATTAGCCGGTTTCGGACAACAGCATTATCAAGTCTCAAAAGATGTTGAGGGCGGCCGTTCGTTTATCCAAGTCCGTGAAATATCCGGTCAAGATCGAATCAGGGAATTGGCAACGATGCTGGGAGGACCCAGCGAGAAGAACCTGGAATCAGCCCAGGAACTGTTGGAGTACGTCTCCAGGGTAATCCAATAACATAGAGATTGAAATAAATCCCTCGGTTGCGATCCCCTTTATCTCAGAAGTAAGTTTTCCCATATCGTGAGTGACAGCTCAGAATTCAGGAATTGGTAAACTGTATGGATATTCAATCGCATATTATGCGGTTCAGGAATAATAAACAAAAGGAAAATCGATCCAATCCCTTGGGAACGATCGGTTTACTGATTGCTGTTTTCACAAGTCTTGCAGCTGCGATTCTAGTTATTATTCTGGTTTTTCGATATTCTGAGATCACCAGGGATCTTCCTTCACCAGAATTGATGGAGAGTTTATTGGATGCGCCCGGGGGAGCTCTCTTGGAGCCGACCAGAATATTTGATCAAAATGGGGAAGCAGTAATGTGGCGTTTTGAAAACCCCGCAGTAGATTACCGTCAGAATATCAGGCTGACAGATGGAAGTACCCTTTTTTATACGGATATTCCGGAAGACCTAGTAACTGCTACATTGGTAGCTGTGGATCCGGACTATTTCATTAAACCCAATGATTTTTTACTCAACATGATTGATAACAGTTCAGATCCTGTTGTCCAGAAACTTGTCAGAGAATTATTGCTATGGGACGAAGTTAACCACCCGTATCGGCAGACAAGGATTAATCTTTTGGCAGACCAGATCATAGCTAAATATGGACGATTGAAAGTTTTAGAATGGTATTTGAATAGTGCTTATTATGGAAATGAGATCTACGGGGTAAATCAGGCAGCCAGATTCTATTTTGGAAAGCCGGTAGAAAATTTAGATTTGGCAGAATCTGCCTTGCTTGCGGCGGTAGCAAAATATCCCTCATTAAATCCATATGATGCCCCAGCTGCAGCTAAAGAGAATCAAGAAAAACTTATAGACGAGATGCTTTCTACTGATTTGATTACTGATCAAGATGCAAATATTGCTGAGAAGAAAGAGTTAATTTATGCTGACCAAGGATTGGCTATCAATCCCCCCATTCCAGCCTACGTTGAATACATCCTGGAAGAAGCCAGCAATATTATTCCATTGGAACGGTTATTACGAGGGGGATTTAAAATCATTTCTGCTCTTGATAGTGATTTACAGGATGAATTGGTATGTGCATCAAGTACTATGCTGAAGCGAGTTTATGGGGAAAATCCCCAATTGGATGAGAACTGCCAGTCATCCCGATTATTACCAAAATATACAGGACATATTTTGGAAAATGACCAGGATCTGGAAATCAATCTTGTGCTTCTTGATCCAGAGGCGGGAAGAGTTCTGGCGATGGTGGAAACATCTAATAGGATTGGATCTGGCACTATGTTTGAGCCCAAATTGCCCGGATCTCTGATAACTCCATTTATTTACTTGAATTCGTTCAGACAGGGTTTTGATCCTGCTTCCCTGGTTTGGGATATTCCGTTGCCTGGTGAAACAATCTCAGTTGTAGATTTTCACCCCGGAAGTAATAGGGAAGATGATTTCCTTGGTCCGGTAAGTATGAGAACCGCCCTAGTGAATGATTATTTGTCTCCTGCATTACAGCTTTGGGACTCCCATGGATACTTGCAGGTTGAAAATACTATGGCCTTATTTGGGATTTCAATACCCGTCGAAAATTGCCTGGATTGTACTTATTTCACGGGGAGTTCCAGAGTAGAGTTAGTTGATATTTCTCAGAGTTATGGAGTGTTTGCGAATCAAGGTGTACTTCGAGGCAAACCAAATGGAATCTCTGGTCTCGGGGTGCATCCGACAGCATTAAATCGGATTGAGGATAATTTTGGTGCGATCTGGATGGATACGACTCAACCCGTGGAAAAAACGGTCATCAGCGAACAGCTGACTTACCTGGTGAATAATGTCCTCAGTGATGAAAATAGCCGTTCCAACACAGTAGAAAATGATCAGTTCCTCATCGGCCGATCAGCAGGGATTAAAGTTGGAAATGTTGCTGATTCCTCCTCTGGATGGGTTATTGGCTATACTCCCCAATTTGTAACAACGGTATGGACAGGAATATTAAACGGAGAAACAAGTTTATCCCAGACCGATATCCAACAGATAAATTCTGGTGTCTGGAGGGCAATTACTCAATATGCTGCCAGGGAACTCCCAGCAGAAGAATGGCCGATACCAGAAGGGATTATTACACTTGATGTATGTTATCCCTCGGGTATGCTGCCAACCGAATACTGTCCAAAAATTGTCCGTGAAATATTCATCCAGGGGAATGAACCACAACAAACTGACACGCTTTATCAGGCGTTCGAGATAAATCGGGAAACGGATTTACTTGCCTCGGTCTTTACACCGGCCGGACAGATTGTTGAAAAAGTATACCTGGCTGTCCCGCCGGAAGCGCAAGACTGGGCCGATAAAACCAGCATACTTAATCCACCAGTTGTTTATGACCTGAACAGCGTTGAAGGAACAGAAGATTTATCAATTTCCTTGCCGAAAAATTTTGCATTTGTCCATGGTCGGGTAGGGGTTATTGGATCAATTTCTGAAGAAGGATTTGTATCCGCCAGGCTTCAATATGGAAAAGGCATGAACCCCACATCCTGGCTCCAGATCGGTCCGGTCATTCTTTCGCCCGCTGATAATGAAAGATTAGGGAATTGGGATACGGATAACCTGGAAGATGGTCTTTATGCGCTGCAGCTGGTAGTGATACGAGACCAGCAGCAGGTAGAAAAAACATCTGTAGTACTATCTGTGGATAATACCCCTCCTGAAATTAAATTACGATCAGATTTGGATGGAAAACGACTTTCTTATGAAACAGAGAAAGAGCTGCTATTTGAGTTGGATTTCGTGAATGAAAATGAAATTCAACGGGTTGATTTTTCAATAAATTCAGAGGATCATTTTAGCAGGGATTTACCGCCATTTGTCTATCTCTGGATAATGTCTGTAGGCGAATTTGAACTTCAGATTAAAGCAGTGGACCAGGCAAACAATCAGAGCTTGATGAGAATAACCTTTGAAATAGTTGAAGATTAATTCCAATCTGGAATATACAGGGAGATAAAATCCGTGTGAGAGGGATCTGGAGTTTATTTTTTAAACCCAAATAAGCGGAGGGCGTTTATGTCATTCCGCCAGTTCTTCTTTACTTTTACCCGTAACTTTAGAAAAACTTTTCGCCCACTCATTGCCTCGATTTCTTTCCGGGCAGTAGAACCGATCCGTTTGATCATATTTCCACCCTCTCCAATAACGATGCCTTTTTGAGAATCTCGTTCTACAAAAAGAGTGGCTTCAATGTAGGCACCATGATCTTTCCTTTCATTATATTCGTCGATTCTTACAGCAATCACATGGGGTAGCTCATGCTGAAGATGCAACATGGCTGCGGCTCGGATCATATCGGCGGCGATATCCCGCTCGTAAAGGTCCGTAATCTGGTCTTCAGGGTATAGTTGGGGGCCTTCTGGAAGGGAATCTTTTAAAGCATTCTCCAGTAAATCAATATTTTCTCCAGTTATGGCGGATACCGGGATAAGTTCTGCATCAGGCATTAACGCCTGGTACAGGTTGCTGTATTCCTTTAGCTGGTCAGGTGTAGGTTTGTCAATCTTGTTGAGAGCAAGAAATACGGAAGGTTGTTTTTTCCCCTCTTTTAATAATTTTCCAAAGAGATAATCTTCTTCTGAAGGAGGAAAACTTCCATCAACCACCATCAATGCAACATCCGCGTCTTCGAGCGCTAAGCGAGCATCATTATTCATGAACTCCCCTAATTTGTGTTGGGGATGATGCAAGCCCGGTGTATCTATAAAAATCAATTGGGCATCTGATAATGTTAAAATACCAAATTGCTGTAGTCTGGTTGTCTGAGGTTTGGGTGAAACTGCCGCTATTTTTTGTTTTAACAATCGATTAAGCAGAGTGGATTTCCCAACATTAGGCCTACCCATAACTGCGATATATCCTGATCTGTATGTATAATCTATGTTCATAATAAAAGAACCTTTTTTTATTGGTGATTTTTACTATTATTTGGATACAAATGGGACCCCGGCAAGCCTTGACCGATCCCAGTATAATTATTATAATTGTCAGTCTGGGTTAATGACAAAGTTTATCAGGGATACTAGTTGGAAAGTAACAGTATCCAAATTAAGATTTAATAAAATAACTGCTTGCCCTGGTGGAGACCGGGGCATCTTAACGCGTATGGTAATCGCTGGTGGGCAGTTTGGTCAAGTAGCAAGGTAATTAGGAGATTATATGGCTCATGTAGATAAGGCCAAGAATTACGCTCGAATAAGTTATCGTTATCCATTACCTCCACTTATCGAGGTCCAACTGGAATCTTTTAAACGATTAAAAGAAACCGGTGTTCAAGAACTATTTCATGAGATCTCACCCATTGAATCTTACAATGGGAAGATGAAATTATATTTTCCAAGCAAAACCGCTGAAGCACAACAATGGGAACTGGGGTTCCGGTTTGAAGATCCGGAATATTCTGATCAGGAATGTGTCGAACGTGGTTTAACTTACGGTTCGGCTCTGTATGTTTCAGTGCTGCTAGCAGGTGCGAAGGTACCGGAACCCATTAAGCAGGAAATCTTTATGGGTGAATTCCCAGAGATGACTGATAAGGGAACATTCATCATTAATGGTACAGAGCGGGTGGTTGTTTCCCAATTGATCCGATCCCCTGGTGTATATTTTGAGGCAGAAGTTGACCGGACAACCGGACGCCGACTGGCAGTATCTAAATTGATACCTGATCGTGGCGCCTGGATGGAATTCGAAACCAGGAAAACCGGCTATTTGACAATTCGGTTTAACAGGCAGAGAACTATTCCTGTCACTATTTTCCTACGGGCTCTAGCAGCCGTGGATGATGGTCTTAAAGATTTTCCAATTAAAGAAGGAACGGACGAAGAACTTATCGCTCTCTTTGAAGATATTGATACCAACCCGGATAGAATGTTCATTCCGGCATGTTTTGCCCAGGAACCGGATTGGGAAGTACCCAAAGGTATGACCATCGCAGAAGTTGCGTTAATTGATTTCTTTAAACGTATGCGACCTGGTGATCCAGCTACGGTAGAAAATGCCAGGGAATTCCTGGAAGATCAGTTATTTAATGATCGTCGCTATAACCTTGAGCGTGTCGGTCGTTACAAATTGAATCAGAAATACGACTTGGAAGGAAAAGTTCCCATTGATCATCTTACGATTACTAAATGGGACATCTATTATTTGATCCGCCGGATGATTGAAATTAACAATAATATGGAGGATCCTGATGATATCGATCATCTCGGAAACCGAAGAATCAAAACTGTGGATGAGCTGATCCAGAATAAACTTCGTGTGGGTATTCGCCGAATGGAACGTGTAATTCGTGAGCGAATGTCTATCCGCGGGAAGAAAAAGATGTCACCAGTTACCTTGGTAAATATTCGTCCAGTGGTTGCTTCACTGCGTGAATTTTTCGGTTCCAGCCAATTATCTCAGTTCATGGATCAAACTAATCCATTATCAGAATTGCGCCATAAACGTACTTTGTCAGCTCTGGGTCCAGGTGGTCTTCACCGCCAACGAGCAGGGTTTGATGTGCGTGACGTGCACCAATCTCACTACGGCCGAATTTGCCCGATTGAGACCCCGGAAGGACCGAATATTGGTTTGATTGGTCGGTTTGCATCTTATGCCCAGGTAAACGATTACGGTTTTATTGAAACCCCTTATCGCAAAGTCCGACAGTCAGTATCTCCTAAAGATCCTGAGATTGTTGATGCCGAGCTTAGGGAAAATGTGACGCATCCCACTTCGAAAAAAGTCATAGCTTCTGCTGGAGAACGGGTGACAAAAAAGGTAGCTTCCGCTATAGCGAAAGCCAAAATTCAAGATGTATTAGTCACTCCCTTTATTTCGGAAGAAGTAGAGTACCTGGCAGCGGACGCGGAAGATAGATTTGTCATCGCCCAGGCAAATGCCGAAATTAATGATCATTTTGAATTTGTAAAGGAGCGGGTATCTGCCCGATACCATTCCGACTTCCTTTTTGTGAAACCAACCGATATTGAATATATCGATGTTGCCCCTAATCAAATTGTCGGTATCAGTGCAGCGTTGATCCCTTTCTTATCCCACGATGATGCCAACCGGGCATTGATGGGATCCAACATGCAGGCACAAGGAGTTCCTCTGCTGCGGCCTGAAATCCCCCGTGTATCTACTGGGATTGAAAAACCAGCTGCCCTCGATTCTGGCCAGGTATTATTGGCCGAAGAAGACGGGGAAGTTATTTCTGTAGTAGGGGATATGGTTATTGTCAGGAATTCAAATAACGAGAATAAAGAATACAAACTTTGGAAATATGAGCGCTCGAACCAGAGTACTTGTATTGATCAGCGGCCGATAGTACGAAAAAGCCAGTTGGTGAAAAAAGGTGATGT
>Ga0255394_10044_pt1 | contig 17589 bp, 11 predicted proteins | sample ANMaggSeSYBR01D3_FD_182112 | JGI IMG/M metagenome (GOLD analysis project Ga0255394, IMG submission 182112) | Sediment cell enrichment communities from methane seep in Santa Monica Basin, California, United Staets - ANME aggregate JGI... | ecosystem: Environmental > Aquatic > Marine > Cold seeps >...
TTAAAATCTCGCAAATTAAATCTTTGATAGGATATACATGCTCATGAATTAGAGATTTATTTTTATTGACTTTATTTTTATTGTTGCAAGATCGAAATTGAGTATTATACTTTCCCTTTGCTTCCGTAATCTTCCAAATCATGCCTCTTATTAGCTCTTTTTTATGCGTTTTTAAAACACCTTCTAATTTTAATACGCCACCAATCGCTTTCTTTGCGCTCTCTATTATTATTGATGCCTCTGTTTTGGCCATAAAATAGCCTCCATAAGTTTTAGTAGGGCGGGCCTGTGGCCCGCGTTTAAGTAAGCCGATACTCTATTCGGCCAACTCGTCAAGATTCCTCTGAACAGTAGCCACTTGTTCTTTCAACTGTTTCAGCCGATCGCGCTCACGTTGTACTACCTCGGGCTTGGCGCGAGTAACAAAGTTTTCATTATTCAGTTTGTTTTCAGTGCGAGCCAGGGCGCCGACAAGCTCTTCTTTTTGTTTGAGCATGCGTTTTTGTTCCGCCTCGGCGTCTATCACGCCGCCAACATACAATTCCAGTTCTTCGCTTACTGCCGTTGCGGCCTGTTCCGGTTTGTCGCAGTTCGGCCCTACCGACAACGAACTGAGATTCGCCATTTTGCAAATCAAATGCTGTTGTTCCAGTAACATTTCGGACGCCTCGGCTGCCGTTTTGACTACCGCTTCGAGTGTTTTTCGCGGCGGCACCTGATGTTGGGTACGAACATCGCGAATCAGCCTGATCACGGCCTGGACTAAAAACATCTGTTGTTCGGACTCACTATCGATTAAATTCGACGTCGCTTTGGGCCAACCGGCCAACACCAGTTCTTCCGAGCCGCCCAGTTCGGCAAATCCGTCAAGGTCTCGATGTGGGCATAGCTCATTAAGCTGCTGATAAATCCCTTCTGTTATAAACGGCAGAAACGGATGGAATAATCTTAAACACGCGTCCATCACAAAGGCCAACACTCGCTGAGCCACTCCCTTTTGCTCATCGTCGCGCATCCGCGGTTTGATCAGTTCCAGGTACCAGTCGCACAATTCGTTCCAGAAAAATTTGTACAGGACGTTGATTGGTTCGCTGAACTTGAATTCGTCTAATTGGCCCGTAACGGTTTCTGTTGTCCGGGCCAGCCGTGATAGTATCCATCGGTCTTCCAGTTTCAACTGGTTCGCGTCAAACGGCCCCGTCGGTGTACCCTGCAGATTGGAAAAAGCGAACCGGGACGCGTTCCATAGCTTGTTGCAGAAATTACGTCCGACATCGAATTTGGGTGATGTGTTGACCACTCGCCCATCGGGCAGTTTTATCGGCTCGACCGGCATACGCACGTCCTGCGTCAGCGTGGTCATACTCGTCAGTGCGAACCGCATCGCATCTGCTCCGTGGCTGTCTATGACCACCAGCGGATCGATCCCGTTGCCGAGGCTTTTGCTCATCTTACGGCCTTCGCCGTCCTGGATCATCGCGTGGATGAATACTTCCGTGAAGGGAATATCGCCAACGCAATATTGGCCCATCATCACCATCCGCGAAACCCACAGCGTAATAATCTCACGCGCCGTGCATAGCACACTGCCGGGATAATAAGTTTTTAGTAACGGCTCACCGCCAAAATTCTCGTCCGGCCAACCTAACGTACTGAACGGCCACAACGCCGAACTGAACCACGTATCCAAAACATCATCATCGCGTTGCCATCCACCGTCTTCAAGCTGTTGCTCAATATCGTCATTGCCGGGCGCGACACAAATATATGTTATCATGCCTTCATCAGAATCGTTTGTAATGAGACATATCTTATCGGTATATTTAGTAAGCTCATCTTCAAATTGTCCGCCTTCTCCGGGCTTTGACCACATTGGTATTCGATGTCCCCACCAGAGTTGTCGGCTGATTGGCCAATCGCGCAGGTTTTCGAGCCAGGCCTGATACGTTTTGGCGTAGCGTTCGGGGATAAATCGCAGCCGCTCATCCAGCAACGGCTTCAACGCCAGCCCCGCCAGCGAATTCACCGGCACATCAGTACCTTCGATCAGCCCTGAACCGAATTTCTCGGTCAGGTGTTCGACAGGCTTTTTAACAGCGATATACCACTGATCGGACAGGTAAGGCTCGATGGGAACATGGCTGCGATAGCTGTGTCCGATTTCGTGTGTGTATTCCCGCACATCTTCCAGCAGTTTTTCCTGACGGAACCATTCCACTATTGCCTCGCGGGCCTCGAACCGGTCCATTCCAAGGAACTGCTCAGCATCGCTGCCGGTCGCGTCTTCCCAACCGTATCTATCGCTTATCGAGGCGTCCGGCGCCATAACATTGATAACAGGCAGGTCATGCCGTTGCCCGATAGCCCAGTCGTCCGGATCGTGTGCGGGCGTAACCTTGAGAAACCCGGTCGAGAACTTCGCCTTTTCGTCATCGCTTTCCGGATCGGGCAAAACCACATGCTCATCGGCGACTATTGGTATCAGCCGCCCAACCAGCGGCAGACGCACCATCTTACCGACCAGCTTTTGCGCCCTCGGATCGGAAGGGTTCATAGCAATGGCCGTATCGCCTAACATTGTCTCCGGCCGAGTGGTGGCTACTGTAACATGCTCGATTCGCTGTCCATCGATCTCGACCGCTTCGACTAACGGATACTGCATATACCAGAAATGCCCCTGGACGGTTTCGTGTTCGACCTCGTCATCGGCAAGGACGGTTTGTGTTGCCGGGTCCCAGTTGACTAACCGTTTGCCGCGATAGATCAGGCCGTCCCTGAAAAGCCTGAAGAATATTTCTCGCACTGCCTTGGCGCACACATCGTCCATAGTGAACCGTGTCCGCTTCCAGTCGCACGAGCAGCCCATCATTTTCAACTGCTCGATGATGCGTACCTCATATTCGTCTTTCCATGCCCGTACACGTCCGATAAATTCGTCTCGTTCGAAGTCGGTTCGGCGTTTGCCTTCCTTGCTCAGGATACGTTTTTCGACAACTGTCTGCGTTGCGATACCGGCATGATCAGTACCAGGCATCCAGAGCGTATTATAGCCCTGCATCCGCTTCCATCGAATCAGGATGTCTTGTAGCGTGTTGTTTAACGCATGACCGAGGTGCAGGGCAGCCGTAACATTAGGCGGCGGAATCACGATGGTATAAGCCTTCGCCTCCGCGTTACAACTCCTCGATGGTGCCTGAAAGGAGCTATTTCTGTTCCACAACTCGAATGCCTGTTTTTCAACCTGTTTTGGTTCGTATATTTTGGATAGTTCTTCTGTCATAATATTCGGGTGGCATGCTTTACGCGTAACTTATGCGAAGCATAAGTCAGCTTAAGCATGTTTTACCTTATTGCTGATTTTCTGTGTTTTCCAAATCCTGTATGTTTCGTGCCTTGTCGCCTTTGTGGCTAACTCGTTTTTCCGAAACCGATTGTAAAAAAGTATAGTATGTTTGTCAAGACAGGTGTTTATACCGGAGTTTTGCAAAAATCGTAACATTTTAGCCAAATGTAGCACGAGCTTCCAGCTTGTGATTAAAACCTCTTGGGTGGCACCTTTCTGTATTTCAGAGAGGTGTTCTCGTACAATTCTCCAAGTTGTCGCAGATGGCTAAAATGTTACCAAAAATCTTGTTTATACGCGCAAAAAAAACCCGAACGATAACTATCATAAATAGCACTCGTTCGGGACAAAATTCTACATATACCAAATAAAACGCTTCTGAAACCTTTGTTTTACCGTCTTGCGACAGGTCGTCTTCCCGCTCTGAGCAACACGAGTGAACCGAGCGCCAACAGCCCTAAGCTTACCGGTTCCGGGATCGCCGAGGAGGTGAACGCCGCCGTCGCGGTAAAGCCGGTTGCATTGCCCCAGTCTCCCCCAAGAGGTTGTTTGCTGGCAAAGGAGAACGAAAATTCTTCCATCTCGAGAGCAGGTATTCCCGCACCGCTGATCGTTACATTATCAGCGGAAATAATACTATGGGCATATACCCCTCCCAAGCTTATATGGGCGATTCCGAATTCCAATTTCAGTAGTGCTTCCGTCATTGCGGTATCGCCATCTGCGTAAAACTCGATTACGCCTGCCCCGGTAGTTCCACCAGTTATATCACCGTTAAACACAATTGGCTCGAAAATAAAGAAAGCATCCTCGTACACGGGTACGCCGGTCCAGACGATTTCGAGGTCCAGCCCCGTCTGATCGTCTTCCCAGCCGCCGGTAAGTTGTCCTGTTACAAAATCGATTATGAACAGCGGCGTATCTCCATCAAGAGCGGGGTCGGCAAAAGTAGCGACAAGCTGCGGAGACTCTGCATAGCTCTGGCTCGACGCGGCCCCGACAAACAACGCCCCCACAAGCACCAAAAGCATTATGCCCCGATAATACGAAATCCCCTGGTTTTTTTCCGTTTTCAACATGTTTTCTCTCCCTGTTAATAAATATTAAATGGTTTTGTGCTTTCGCGTAAATTTCTTAGAAAACCGACAGCAAAATCCGCCGGCCAGCATCAAAATAAGTGTGGACGGTTCCGGAATTTGGTTTGATTCATGAAATGCCGGCAGCACAGATGCGTCGCCAGGCATAAAGTTCACTTCAGCGCCACTGTTGTTGTTGTCAACAGTAACTTCGCTGGTAATTTGAATCTTGACATTGTTCACAGTACCCACGCTTGAATAGAACATCAGGGGCAGTTCCATATCGGATAATTCGACCTGAAAAAGGTCTCCCCCGGTTTCAACCTTATATACACTATAAGGATTGAGTGGCATGACATATTCATGGCCGCCAATTTCCAATATTTCCTGTTCGATTCTCTCGTGTTCATTCTCGACCGCGGTAATGTGTCCCCAGTTGATCCAGCCGCGAGGCCGGATTATCGTCCTGCCCCAGTACCAGCCGATCAGATCGATTCCACCCAGCATAATTGGTATGTCAATGGTTTTGGTACCCGTACCGGTGGAGTATTCGAGTTCGTAAATTGCCTGAATATCGAAAGAAGCCATCAGCCCTACCTGGTGTGCGATGCTTCCATTGTAATAAGGATTTTCCGGGGCGGGCGTTTTGGCTGCTATGAGTTTGCCGTCCAGTTTTATTTTGTCATTTATCAGGACGGGGTATCCATCAGGCAGGCCGGTATATTCCATCGAGTGCAGGAATGTTTGGGTGTGCCCCGTGGTGTTATCGACTGCGTAGTTCGAACTCCCGCTGGCGGTATTATAGGCATACACATGTTGATAGGAGCCGTAATCACTATTTCCCGAGCAACTATAAGCGATTGATTGGTCCAGATATTGATCTTCGATGAATTGACAGGAAATTACTTCGCCTGCACCCGTACCCAGGTCCATCATCGCCGGAGGCAAATCCAGCAGCGTCTCGTCGCGGACGATATTCCAGCTCGGATCCGATTGATAGGGGGGCCATGCGGCGGAACAAGTCCCGCTGAGGATGGAAAGTAACATCAATAACGACATTACTCTCAAAGCAATACGCTTACCCGTTTCACGAACAACCACCGACGTTTTCATCATGCACTCTCTCTCTCCCCCCCAGGCCTGATCTCCCGGCAAACTATCCCCCTACCGGACCACAAGCTACGTCTCTCCCATTCAATAAACAAGACGACAGAGGTACAACCCAAGCCCTTTGCGGAAAAACACGTCAGTTAATAACCGAGGCTGGCAATGCTCTCATCTCAAACCTCTCTCGTCGTTCTCTCTCGCTACGCCGAGCCTATGTATAACATAGACACAGAACACAACACCCTTACTATATCGCAAAGGACGTACCGAACGCAAGCAAAAAAAATAGAAAACCCCCATTTTTTGTAACGTGTTGGTATCCAAGACGTTATAATTGTTTTTTGCCGGCACTTTTTTTATTGGCCATAAATCAGGCTGGCCCGGATGTATTAAAATCGCAACGTCCGCTATGGCCAAAAATCTATTACTTCTTTTGCCGCAAGGAGTTATGTTGTTTTCTTCCATGTTGCCGCAGGGAGACACAGATTTTTTATTGTCACGCAATTCAGACGCCAACGTCGGCTATGACCAAAAAATCACATACAATTACCACTATCGTCCCAAAATCAGGGTTAGAACAGGTAAAACAACCCATTCTTCTCTTGCTTTTTGTGCCTTTTGAGCTTTTTCGTGGCTATTAAATCTTAATTTTTCTGTGTTCGCTACAAGCGAATCTGCCTATGGCACGGCTCTCTGTGGCAAATTTTTCTTCTTTGCTTCCTTCGCTACCTTCTGTTCAATGTGTTCCTCTCTCTTTTTCTTCTGCTGTTTTCTTCTGTTTTTCTCACAACTCACAACTCTTTCAATTATTCGTGGTTAAACTATTTCTGGTTACGGCCAAAGACCACGTCATGTGGCGAGGGGCAACGCTTCGGGGAACGAACAAGGGGCTTTTTTTCGCTTGCGATTGATTGACGGACATATTAGTCTGTTAACGTTCAGCTATTTGCTAAATTGAATAAAGGAAAAAATAATGAACAAAACAAGTCGTCGTGATTTTATCAAGCGTACCTCTGCTACAGCAGCGGCCTGCGTAGCGCCCTTCCTTGTCCCCTCCTCGGTCCTCGGTGCGAATGCCCCCAGCAATCGCTTTAATGTGGGTTCTATTGGTGTGGGCAACATGGGCACCAATAACCTCAATGGTTTTTTACATAAGGACCAGTGTCGCGTCGTGGCTATCTGTGATGTCAATGCTTCCGGCTACTACAAGGTCGGCCAGTTCTGCGGACGCGAACCAGCCATTGAGTTGGTGAACAAGCGTTACGCCAGACAAAAACGGTCCGGGCAATATAAAGGTTGTGACGGCTACACTGATTTTCGTGAGGTAATCGCCCGCGATGATATAGACATTGTCTGCGTTACCACACCGGATCACTGGCATGCGATCCCGGTGATCATGGCCGCACGCGCCGGAAAGCATATTTACTGCGAAAAACCACTTAGTTTGACCATCGCCGAGGGCCGCGCCATGGCCGACGCCGTCAAACGCTACGGTGTTACTCTGCAAATGGGTACTATGCACCGGTCCCAGAAGCTTAATCGGTTTGCCTGTGAACTGGTCCGAAACGGTCGCATTGGAAAGCTGAAACGGATCGTGGTTGTTTTGGGCCGTCACGGCCTGCGCAGAGATGTGGACAACTGGCAGCCAACGCCGGTACCAAAGGGCTTTGATTATGACATGTGGCTTGGTCCTGCCCCACGAGTGCCTTATCATAAGGACCGCTGTTTTTATACCTTCCGTTTCGGTGAGGATTATTCCGGCGGCGAAACCACTAACACCGGAGCGCATTGCTTCGACATCGCTCAATGGGGCAACAATACCGAATATACCGGGCCTGTTGAGATTGAGGACCTCGGCAGTGAATGGCCAACGGACGGGCTGCATACTACTGTTACGAAAATAGACTTTCGGGCGCGCTATGCCAACGGTGTGGAACTGCTTACTGCGCATCAGGGAAAACGAGGTTTTTTGGCGACATTTGAAGGTACCGAAGGATGGGTGGCGACCAGTTCAAGAAGAATTGAAACCTATCCCGAATCATTAAAAACCTCTGTTATTGGTCCCAACGAAATACACCTTTATAAAAGCGACGATCATAAACAGGATTTTCTTGATTGTATCAAGACACGCCGCGACCCGATAACTCCCGTGGAGGTCGGCCATCGTTCGGCCACTATCTGCCATCTTGCGAATATCGCAATGAAGCTGCATCGCAAACTTCGTTGGGACCCCGATAAAGAACGATTCATCGGCGACGACCAGGCCAACCGTATGTTAAGCAAACCCATGCGCGCCCCGTGGCATCTGTAATTATGGCCCTTGATACGGCCAACCTTCTGGTGAGGATAAGATGAATATCTCCGCGAAGACTCATAGTCCTGGCCCGACCGACACCGGTCGACTGGTCTCGCTGGACGTTTTCCGTGGGGCTACGATTGCCTGGATGATCCTCGTCAATAGCGTTATTCACGGGGGGCCGGACATGGGCCCCTTCGCGCATGGCAAATGGAACCAGATCACGCCTACCGACTGGGTCTTCCCGTTTTTCCTGTTTATCATGGGTGTGGCCATGCCCTTCAGTTTCGCGCAGCGGTCAGGCGATGATAACAAACCTTTTCGGCTTTACGCGCGGATGATCCGACGCATGCTATTGTTGTTTCTGCTCGGATGGTTGACCCACCTGACGCCCGACTTCAACTGGCGAGAATTACGTGTATTGGGCACATTGCCTCGACTGGGAATCTGCTATCTGATCGTCGGCATAATCGTCCTGAACTTTGGCCGACGTACCCAACTCCAGGTGCTGGCCGCGCTGCTATTAGGTTACTGGGCGCTTATGGTGTGGGTGCCTTTCCCCGGCAAAGCCGAGTTCGCCTGGGCGTCCGGCGACAACCTGGCTCAGTACATCGACCGGCTTGTCCTTGGCGTACATATGCAACGTCCTGACAATCTTGAGACGAAGGGGATACTGTCCACGTTGCCGGCGATCGCCATTACGCTTGCCGGCTGCCAGTGTGGAGCTTGGATCCGCGCCCGCCGACACGCCGGCCTGGAGCTTACGAACGGACTATTCGTCTGCGGAACGGCCGGCATGATACTGTCGCTATTCTGGTATTTCTGGGTGCCTTTCGGCCAAGCCCTTTGGACGCCCAGTTACGCGCTCTTTGCCACGGCGCTGGCGATGCTGGTCCTGGCCACGACCTACTGGGCAATCGAGATAAAAGGCTGCCGTTTTGGCGTGCGTTTCTGCACCGTCTTCGGCGCCAACGCGATCCTGGCCTATACGGGAGCGGTAATCCTTTCAAAGCTGATCCCGACGCTATGTTGCCTGCCTTTGGACGGAAAGTATGTGGACCTCCGTCAGTACGTCTACGAAGGCTTCCTGGCTCCGTTGGCGGGCCGGTATTGTGGCTCCATGCTCTGGGCGATCCTCTGCGTCGCATTCTGGTGGTGCATTTGCGCCTTCCTCTATCGGAAAAGGATATTTCTTAGGGTATAGAAAATTAAAAAAATTAAAGGGGTCAAATCTCTTTTTTTTTGGGAATTCTTTTTTGCGAAATCCGCGGCCGGGTGGCATCGTCTGATGTACATCATCAGGCGATGGTATTAGTCTCGTAGGGCGGGCTTGGGCGCCGCGCGTTTAATAGCCTCTGGTTTAAGATTCGAATTAATAAAGGGACACACTATGAACAATTTTGGTATCACGATAAGCCGTCGTAATTTTTTAAGGCGTACCGCCGCCACGGCAGCAGCCTGCGCAGTTCCCTGCCTTGTCCCCTCATCGGTGCTCGGTGCGAATGCCCCCAGCAACCGGATACATATCGGTTGTATCGGAACAGGCAACCAGGGCATCAATGATATGAATGGTTTTTTACGCCATCGCGATGCGCAGATTGTGGTTGTGTGCGATGTGAATACCGGTAGCTGCGACTACCCGCGTAAACGATATCGCGGCCGCGAACCGGCCCAAAAGATTGTAAATGATTATTACGCCGGCAAAAACCGGGCCGGACGATATAAGGGCTGCGATGCCTGTATTGATTTTCGCGAGGTGATCTCGCGTGATGACATTGATGCTGTTCTTATCGTTACCCCGGACCACTGGCATGCCGTACAAACGATTATGGCGGCGCAGGCCGGCAAGGATATTTACTGTGAGAAGCCTTTGGGCCTGACGATTAACGAAGGTCGCGCGATGGTGGAAGCCGTTCAGCGACACGGTGTCATTTTACAAACAGGCAGCCATCACAGATCGAAGGAAAGTATTCGTTTTGTTTGTGAACTGGTGCGTAACGGACGAATCGGCAAGCTCGAAAAAATCATCACTTCTACCGGCAGCTATCCGAAAGGCCCTCACTGGCAACCTATGCCCGTACCCGGTGGACTTGATTATGATATGTGGCTGGGCCCCGCTCCCTATGTGCCTTATCATAAGGACCGTTGCCTTTACAAGTTTCGCATGGTTCTTGCTTATTCGGGCGGAAACGTAACAAACACCGGCGCCCATTCGAACGACATCGCTCAATGGGCCAACGGTACGGAACTAACCGGTCCTGTGGAGATAGAAGACCTCGGCAGCGAGTTTCCGACAGACGGTATGTATGACACAGCGAGCAAGGTCCACTTCCGGGCCAGGTACGCCAATGGTGTGGAACTAATTAATATGGGCAAGGGCCCCAGCCAGGCGGTACGTTTTGAGGGCAGCGAAGGGTGGATTGACGCCGGTTACTCCACTTTCAAGACCTATCCGGAATCGCTTATGGACTCGGTGATTAAGCCGGATGAAATCCATTTGTATAAGAGCAGGAACCACTATCGAAATTTCCTCGACTGTGTTAAGACAAGAGAGGAGCCGATAGCATCTGCGGAAATCGGCCATCGTTCCGCCAGCGTTTGTCATCTTGGCAATATTGCTATGATGCTGAAACGAAAATTGTTTTGGGACCCGGGCAAAGAGCGTTTCACCAACGACGACCAAGCCAACCACATGTTAAGCAGACCATACCGCGCCCCGTGGCACTTGTAGGGCGGACCATGCCCGCCATTTAAGGTCACGAATTAAAGGGGTCAGGAACCTTTTGGTTGACATCGGGTTTAGTTTTGCTACCATGTGCTATTACGCCAAGGCTGAAGCGGATCGCAAAAAGAGATATTGTTTATCACGTTCTTAACCGTGCCAATGGTCGGTTGGAGAGCTAAGGGCTTCCTGCCCCCTTTACCTTCCCTTCGTCGTTTGGCACTAAACTTCGTGGATATAGCAATGAAATTGACTTTTGTTTATACTGATATGGGCATTGATAATGCTCGGAAATTTAATCAGGGTATTGCCCAGTTATCGTCCTGTTTAAAACAGGCGGGACATAAGACCAGTTTAGTCCACATTTTCGAAGAAATTAATCAGGAAGACTATGTTAAATTAATTCACACGCATTCTCCTGATATTATAGCCTTTTCTTCCATTTCTAACTTATACCCGCAAATAAAACAGTTTGCCGCCTGGACTAAAAATAACTTTGATGTTCCGATTATTTATGGAGGACCACACCCCACTCTGGTGCCTGATGGTTGTATGGATACGGGGCTTTTTGATATCATCTGCCGAGGAGAAGGAGAACAAGCTCTGGTAGAACTATGTAATGCGTTGGAGAAAAGGGAAAAAATCACCGAGATAAAAAATCTGTGGGTGAAAACCGATAACCAAATCTACAAAAATCCCATCAGGCCCCTCATCGAGGATTTAGATTCATTGCCTTCTCTGGATTATGAACTTTTCAATTATGCGACTTTAGCGGATGCGACATACTTTAAACGGCTGGTCATCATGGCCGGCAGAGGCTGCCCTTATAATTGTACTTACTGTTGCAATCACGCTGTCAGAGAATTATATCCGAATAAAAAAAAATATGTTCGGTTCAGAAGCGTGGATAAGGTTATCAGCGAAATTGAATATGGGTTAAATAAATATCCGTTTCTGAAGGAGGTTAGATTTTTTGATGATACCTTGACTATAAAAAAGTCATGGTTCAGGGAGTTTGCCGAAAAATATAAAGAAAAAATAGGATTGCCGTATAGTGCGAACGACAGGGTAAATCATATAAATGAAGACATCGCAGAACTGCTGAGAGATAGTGGCTGCTATTTTGTGGAGCTTGGGATCGAAAGTGGGAACGAGAGAATTCGTGAAGAAGTAATGAAAAGAGGGACATCGGAAGAACGGATTATCAATGCTTTTGATTTATGCCGAAAATATGGGATAAAGACCAGTGCTTTTAATATCATAGGTGTTCCCGGAGAAACCTTTGGTAGCACATTAGATACTATAAAACTTAACGCTGTGGCTAAGCCTGACTGGAGCTATATTTTTTACTTTCACCCTTATATTGGAACTCAACTTTATGATCTGTGTGTGGAAAAAAGATTACTTGCCAACAAGACATTTAAGACTATAAATGAGGGGCCTGTACTGAACCTCGAAAGCATAACAGAACAAGAGACTAATTTTGCTTTTAATTTCTTTCGCCCTTTGATTAAGCTCTACAAATTTTATTACCGGTTTCCCGGACCGGTATTCAACTGCCTGGACAAGGTTACGCTTGGATTACTTTCACAGCGTTTTCCCAGAACTACCGTGGTAACCTTAATGCCTTACTGCATAATGTACTATCAGGTCCTGAAGCTGTTGATAAAAGCCCCGTTGAAGGCGTTTAGAAAAATCAAAGGGGTCAGACACCTTTTTCGGTGTTGACATTAGATTTGGTTTAACTGTTACGTGGAATTATGCCTTTAATTTAACGGAGTGTAATTTTATGTCTACATATTATAACCCTAAAATAGAAGGTAAACTTAATATTTTCCCTTCTATTCTTGATGGCAATCTAGCTAAAGTGACTATTATTGGTGATCCAGAAGGTCTTAACTCGCTTGCTAAACTTCTACAGTGGCTTGCTGATTTCGATCAAAATAAAAATGATGATCCGGTGGGTGAACGCGAACATATACATCTTCACGCCAACGAACCACTTGGTTGGCATTCTTGTGAAGTGGAAGTTTGTAGGGCAGATGCAAAAAGTACTGGTGAGCTTCCCGATTTTATGAAGTAAAAAATTAAAGGGGTCAGACAAAGAGAGCATCTATTTCTGATTCAAAGCAGTCTGGTGCGGAGCCACAGCCTGGATAATCTGTTTTTGTGACTCGAATGGCAGGTACATTGCTCGCATCACAAAGCGGTATCGTTGCCCGACTTCGTATTGAGGGATGAACCATTGGAAATCCCAGGCCGGGTTCCCCTTACCTGCCCCTGAAGGAGACTGGCTGAACCGAACTTGATCGCTTGACCGAAACAGGTGTACGAAGGCCATGCCGCGACTTACACCATAGTACCATGGTTCACTGTAGCGATAATGCGACATGTTGAACACAAGCGTTAATGGAAAGTCAGGATCATGGGCGAAGTTGCGAGTATCGTCAAAAGCCGGATGGGTTGACAATTTTCCATGGACAGGTGTTACACCTCGGACCCACTGCCGTCCTGTGCCCTTCTTTTTGGATGGATGCCCCAGGAAGTGAATATCCAGTGATTCCGGTTGGTTTATGTAGCTGGCGAAGAACAAGCCGATGTAGTCATTTTCAAAAGTACGAGCGTGTGGAATACATTCCAGCGTCATTTCAATAGTACCATCCTCAAGCAATTGATATCGCAGCCAACTCTCGAGTTGCCAGTTCGGTGTTGGTGGTTGATGAAGCTCCGCCGTATGTTTGTCAATTTGCCTTATTTGCATCGAGGCCTCCCGCGGCTCGAACAGGACATCTCTGGGTTTGACTGTACCATTATGGATATGCTCGAAGTTGAGACCGGCAAACAACGGAACGAACAGGTTTTTGTTTTGTGCGCGGTGAGTAAGAGATGCCACACCGCTATACCCACCATGATGTTTTGGCAAAACCTTATCATCGGCCGGCTCATTGTTGACTATCACAGCCCTGATATCGCCACGTTCCAGTATCAGGTAAGGTTTGTCTGAAACCACATGAGTGGTGTTTCGTGAGACTCTGTCCTGAATAGGCTTATCCGCCTTGGCAACTGAGGACGGAGTATCTGCGACTGTCTCCGCTTCAACATGTTCCCTGGGATCACCGACAACTTTGTCATTGCACCCCACTACAAGCAGGCAGACTGCAAGAGTACACCGCACCAACAGTTTTTGGAACACCGCTTTTCTATGAGAATATTTCATAGCACTACTCCAGGAATTAAAGGGGTCAAATCTCTTTTAAGGAATTATATTACTCGTCAATTAGAGAACTAAGGGTTCCGGGAACCTTTTTTAGGGCCATCGTTATAATACCTTGAAACCACTGTTTAAAGGGCTTCTGAAAAGTTCCTGACCCCTTTAATTTCCTCCCGGACGATTAATTGATTACAAGCTTAATCCAGATGATAGACTTCTTCCATTGGCTTCCACCACTGGCCGGCGGGACGGTCTTCAAAAGGAATCTGGTAGGTATCCGTTTCTTTCCACCACTTTTGCGTGGTCGGATCGGCCGCCATCTTGGCCATATCCGCCTTGAAATCGTCGCCGGTATATTCAAAATAACTGAACAGATAATACCGGCCATCGGGAAACTGTGACAGATAGATGGAGAAATTTTGAATATTGCTTTCCTTTATCTGCTTGTTCACCAGCGGCCACGGATTGGCGTGCAACTCTTTGTACTTTTCAAGCATGTCTTCTTTGACGCCGATTACACTGCCATAGCGATGCACGTTTTGTGCACATCCAGCCAACATCACTACAAATATAGAACCTGCAAATATCAATATTTTTTTCATGGATTGGTCCTCTTTTAAATTCTCTAAAGAATTAAAGGGGTCAGACACCTTTTTTAGTTAAGGGTGGGATTTTGCCCCACGCGTTTATTTGTGCCTTCGTGGCAACAATTATTTTTGTGCCTTTTGAGTTTTTTTGTGGCTGTATTTTTCTGTTTTTTCCCGGCTGTAACAACCCATTTTCATCTGCGTGAATCTGCGAAATATGCGGTTCATTTTTAGCAACTTTTCGGCTTTCGGCTTTGGGTGTTTTGACATTTTTTGCGGATTTTGATTATGCCCGAAAACGGTTGGTATTTTGCCGGATTACGGTCAGAACTGTCGAAAACCGTTAATTTTTTATGGCTGTTTTTTCGCCGGCTCTGATTTTTTAATCAAATCGAATGGTTTTTGAGCCAAATTCGGGTATTAATTGACAAAAGTTGAAATCCGATTTTTTACGCAAAATAGGCACTTACATCAATTTTCCGGAATGAAAAATAAGAACTTACGTTTATTTTTTTTACCTGCCCGGCGGCTTAATCGTCGTCTTCAATCGTGCCCACACCGGTGCCGAAACCGGAGGCTATCGTAGCGTTGACAGGGCCGAAAATATTGAGGTTGAAACTCTCGTCGGATTCCGCCGCCGTGTCTCCGATGACCGACACACTTATCGTCTGCGAAAGCAATCCGCCCGGCTCGAAAGTCAGCGTGCCGGCTGCGCTCGTATAGTCGTAATCCGCAAGGGCCGTGCCGTCAACAGTGGCATAGTCAACCATAATCGGCAGCGAGGTCGGGTTGGACAAATTGATCGAAACTTCGAAATCAAACAAAGTGGTTCCGACATCTCCTTCAGTTTGAGAGACATTATCAATCATAATTTCCGGAGCACTGTCGTCGTTGACAATGGTAATCTCGGCCTGATCATCTCTGAGGGCGGCGTTCTTAAGACTGTCGTCGATCGGATTGCTCAACTGCAATTGAACGTAAAACATTTCGTCCTGTTCATAAATATCATCGCTGGTAACCGTTATCTCAAAACTACCGCTTGTCCAGCCGGCAGGAATAATCAGTGTTTCAGTAACATGTTGATAATCATCGTCCAAAGAATCGGCTGTACCCGCAACAGTAGTATAGTCAACATATATCGGCATATAACTAATCTGAGAAAGGCCAAGTGTAATCTCGACAGTTGCGGTATCACCGCTACCTTCCGGAACCGGGATGTTGTTAATGGACCATTCGCCTTCACCCAGCGGCTCTCCGTCTATCGACACGGCGTCTATCGTAACCGTGGCAATATCATCCATAATCGGTCCGACCCACGATACATTACTCAGGTCAAGCAGATCATTGTCCTCATCGTCGGTAAGAATGTCGCCCGTATAAATTATCCGCCCCAGATACGTGGTCGCGATAGTACCGCTGACATCAGCCTCGTAATTGGCAACATACAGATAGTACCGCAGCCCATCGATATAGCCGACTGTAATCCGCGAGATATAATACGCAGCGTAGGCAGTGCTGTCGATAAAACCGTCCTCGGCACAAATATTATAGATCGAGCCGGTACCGCTGGAAATATACGCGCCCTCGATCCTTCCGGTAACACTCAGCTTGGCCAAACCTATACCGGCGTAAAGTGTTCCTGTGAAATCGGACCCGGTAAAGTCGTCGTCTTCGGCTAATCGAGTGCCGGTCGAATCAAAACCGATCTGCACATTCTGAACCCAGTAAGAACTGACAGACCCGGCGAAATCACCGCCTGTAATAATGGAATAAATATATGAGTAATAATAGCTATCAGCAGAGACGGACGAATCATCGGAAACATCACCGGCGGCATACAAACTCGTAATAAAGGCTCTGGAAGTAATCGAGCTATCGGTAATATTGCCGCCCTGATCATCGGGCGCACCGTCCTGTCGGTTGACAATAACGCGGCCTATCATGGCTCCGCTGCCCGGCGCCGAGATGGAAGTTTGCTCAAGGTTGCCGTTGGTAATCTCGAAGCTGTCTATTCTCCGACCTGCATTAAAAGCACTATCCACAACATTCCCTTCGGCCACTGTTACGTTTCTTATATAACCGCCAAAATTATCGATATGGAAATTGGAGTTATCGATCGCATCGGGAACCTCATCCTGATTCTTCACGAGCAGACTGTCAATCGCGTAACCATAAAAATCGCTGTCCCGGATAACGCCTTCCACGGTAATGTTGCCGTAACAATTCGAGTTGCCGCTGTCGAGGAAAGTCATGTTGTTAATGTCGCTCAGGACATCCAGATTTCGCAGTCTCAATACGTTGAAGTCATACTCCCCGCTTGCCTCATCGCCCAATGAATCCACCTGAACATCGAACAATTGGAAAAGTGGCGCGTTCACAGACTGTACATCGCCCAACTCGGCGTTCCAGATAAGCCCATAAAGATTCTCCCCGCCGGTAATCGTATTCACCGCGCCAGGGAAAATCAGGTCTTTCAGCGAGCCGTTCAGGATAACTTCATCGATCAGCCATTCGGCGTCCTGGTTAATCCTGACAAAATTCAACGCGGACCCGAAACCGCCTCCCGATATCTCAAGGCTTTCAATATCGACTATTTTACCGTTCGGCCTTTGGCTGATCGTCAGAACGGCCTGGCCCGGCCCGGTATAAGTAACCTGCATACTCTCGTTATGGATATTCGTAAGGGTAGTAGTACCAGTATAATTGTCTATAGTAATTGTCTGCTGTAATTGACCACCAAGCGAGACCATGAGTTCATATTCCGTGGCTGTATAAAGAGGAGTCTGCGAGGAAATACTGATCGTATAAGTTTCGCCGGGAATTATGTCCCAATCCAACCCTTCCTGATCGCTCGAAATGTCCAGTGGGCTGCCGGGATATACATCGAAAATACGACTGACGTCCGGAGGGCCGTTGACCGCAACCTGAAGCCGTGTAAGGTCCTGTACCTGAACCAGTGATTCGTACACATAGGTATTGTCAGTTGTATTACCCAACTTCAGAATAATATCGTCCGCGACGTGACTGGGCGATTCACCGTCCTCATCCAACTCGATGCCGTTGCGGCCCACCGAAAACAGCGACCCGTCCGATGCCCATGTCAGATTAGAAATGTGAGCGTCCGTAAGTTCCGTATTTTTATCGATGTCGGAGCCGGGCAGAATATCCGAAAAATTGATAAACTCACCCTCTACCTGTGGATTGTCCGCGTCCGGAGCCACATCATCAGTACGAGAAGCCCTTAGCA